>Ga0172372_10000244_pt1 | contig 84523 bp, 70 predicted proteins | sample LakKiv5m_2_FD_114544 | JGI IMG/M metagenome (GOLD analysis project Ga0172372, IMG submission 114544) | Freshwater microbial communities from Kabuno Bay, South-Kivu, Congo - kab_092012_9.5m | ecosystem: Environmental > Aquatic > Freshwater > Lake | place: Democratic Republic of the Congo... | reverse complement strand
GCCAATAAAAGACTTAGGTATATTACAGGATACTGATGCTGCTTTTAATACATCTCTTCCAGTTGCTCAATTAGTTACTTTTTTCGGAGGAGAAACACAAAACAATCTTAGTACCATATTAGGTATAGATACAGGATTAAATTTCTCTTTACAAACACAGGAACCAATGAAAAACGAACAGACTGGGGATCCTGGATTAATGAACACCCCGTACGGAGATTTAATAAAAGCAGCAATAACTAGTGGAACTAACACTATAGGAGCGGAAGATATAGAGGCTTTTGATAAATTGATAGGTACTATAGTTGCTCCCGAAAAAAATATAAATAAATTACAAAGAGCTCTTTTAGATGAAGCTGTGACTGCAGATGGTCCGCTTTCTAAAAAAATATTCGTTAATCTAAACACAGTAAATCAAGTTGCAATTAGACAGCAAGGATTTTCTGGAGGGACTAATAGTTTCACCCTGAATTTTCATTATACTCTTACTTCTGCAGGTGAGGTTAATTCTAAATTGTTATTTCTAGATTTAATGGCCAATGTATTATCTGTTGGTACTGACTATGGACAGTTTTTGACACCCGAGATAAGAATACAACAAACCGCAGTAGGTATGGGATTCCCTGGAGGTCCTGCTGGATATGCAAAATCTATAACTGATCCTATTAATTATATAAGAGATGTGGTGGGAAAAATGTTATCAGCTGGTGAAGTTAATAAAGCTAAAGCGCAAGAGGAAGAAGTAAATAAAGGAGTTTCTGCTGTTTATGCTGATGTTCAGAAATTCATAAGCAATCCTGACACATTTAAATTTGAGGGAACACAGCTTTCTAAATCGATTGCCGTTATGCTATCCGAGGCATTCCTTAAAAAAATCTACTACAGTCCAATCATGTTAAGTGGTTATCCAACTGGAGAATGGCATTTGACTGTGGGTAACCCTTTAAATCCTATAGCCATGATGGGTAATTTGGTTTGTAACAATGTAAAAATAAATTTCAATGACGATTTAGGACCTGATGATTTTCCAACTGAAATGACTGTTTCATTACAGCTTATACCAGGAAGGCAAAGACACAGAGGGGATTGGGAATCTATGTTTAATAGGGGTAACGGAAGATTGTACTTAGGTCAGCTAGTTAGCAGCAAAGAAACCACCAATGCCTTTGTTAACACTCAAGGTAACTTTGTTAATAATACTGCAGGACAAAACATTTACAATATAGTAGAGGAAAATATAGATCCTCTTACAGGAACAGAAACTAATGCTCAGGGACCAGGCGGTTAAATATAAATTATAAAAAATGCTAACAATAGATATTATAAATGATAAGCCCTTCTTTACTAATCCTAATACACAGGATAGGTATGTTGACCTGTTAACTCCTTCATGGGTTGCTAGAGCAGTAAGATACTCTATAAAAGCAATAGCTTTTGTTACTGATGAAACAAAAATGAGGCCTGATTTAGTTTCTATGCAATATCTAGGTGACACATCTAGATTAGGAACCCTATTAAAACTTAATAATATATCAAATCCATTAAGTGTTAATTCAGGAGAGATATTATTAGTACCAGGAGATCAAATGGTTACCGATTTATTTCAGAGTGGTAAGGCTGTTTCTTCCCAAAAACAAAAAGCAAGATCTTTCAGGAAAGAGCTACAGGATAAAATATCGCAGGTTAGCAAAGATCGTTTAGAATATCTTAACGCTAAAAACGTGTCTAATCTAGCAGAAGTCCCCCTTCCTCCTAATTTACTACAAGAGGGACAGCAACAAATACTTGTTACTGAGGGAAGACTAATATTTGGACCTGATATAGGACAATGTAGGAGTAGAGCAAAGAAAAACGTTTCTGTTACTGATATAAAAACAAAATTAGCACAAAAGAACATTTTTAGGAGATAGAATATGCCTGCAGAAATAAACATAAGGAAGGCGATATTACAGTATAGAAATCCGGATATATTTCTGGATGAACTTAGCGTGATCGACACTTCTAACCAAGATGGAAACACCCAATTAAACGACCAAAAGAACGGAAACGTACAAAAGAAGTATTTTGGATCAACTACCCCCTTGGTTAGGATAAACACAGAAATAATAAGTGGTATAAAGTACTTTAAATTAGATCTCACTGGATTTAAGCCCACACTTCTTTTTAGATTTGAAACGATAGATCAAAAATTTATATTTACCTCTTATCCCAAAGACGGAGATATAGTTTCTGTATACATAAGACCTTATGGGGAAATGTTTAAACCTATAAGAATGGACTTTATAATAAATGAAGTTATAGCACCTTTTAATGGTGGTCCTTATACAGACTACACACCCTCTACGGGTAAATATCAGACATACACAATAATGGCGGAGGTTAGAATACCTAAGCTTTATAAACACATCTGTAAAAGTTTTAGTGGAAATAGCTCTGATGCTCTTTTAAAAATATCTGAAGATCTAGGACTAGGGTATGCTTCGAACGAAGCAAAAACCAATGATTCGATGAACTGGATATCTCCTAATCTAGATTATCAGACTTTAATAAAAGACATTGTAAACAATGCTTGGTTGAGCGAAGAGGATTACTTTGATTGTTGGATAGATCAATATTACAATATAAATTTAATAAATCTAAAAAAACAATTTGACGACGTAAATCCCAATCTGGAAAATATGAGGATGGCTTATGGAGCTGACTCATTTGGTGATGTTTTTTCTGGAGGAGGAGCGCCAGAGACCCACGAAGTGGAATTTCCTTTATTGCTCACAAATTCTACACAGTTTAGTAAATCTCCTCTTTTTATTAGCGACCTTTCTTTAGAGCAAAATGCCGGTAGTATAAACAAAGATCTGGGATATTTCCAAAAGATACAGTTCTATGATAGTAAACTTGTTTCGGATAAGCCTAAGAATAAATTTGTTGAATATGATATAGAGTCTGTTACAAATAAAAATTTAGGATCTAGGGACACACTGAACAAGGGAAGATTAGGAGAAAACACTTACAAGGAGGAAATAAAAAAGACCTATGTTGGAACTATGTATTTTGAAAATGTACACGAAAACTTCCAGCAAGCCTCCACTCAGAATATTTTAAATAGAAATGATTCATATAAAATAATACTTAGAGTTAAAAATAGGTCATGGACACCTTTCCTATATAGAGGACAGACATTTCCTGTAGCAATCTTCTCTGAGGGTAATCCTGAAGTGAGCGCATCTTCTAGTTATAGTCCAGTAGGGGATCAAAAAAAATCTCTTTCTAATGATCCGGATAAAAGAACAATAAACGCTTTCCTTTCCGGTAATTATGTTGTACTTGGATTTACCGTAGAGTATGATGAGCAGGGAATATATCAGACCATGCTACTAGGAAAAAAACAATGGGCACTAAATCCTGGATTAGCTTCAGAGCCTATTCCTTTAGATCCTAAAATATTCGATGCTGATTTCAACGACCTAGCTAAGAATGTTTCCTTTACCGTTCAGGAAAATACACAAAAGCTGAAAGGCGACATATATAATAATTAAAAGGATATGGCAAATTTTTTATCTGATTTTAAAAGCGGTCCTTTAGGAAGTAAGCTAATTCCCGACGGGGATGCTCTTAAAAGAAAAGTAGACGGACAAAGAGAAACTTTCTTAAAGGGGGTATCAACTACTAAGCACGGTAAAAAAGAAGATCCTACTTATTTACATTTTAGATTTATTTTTGATTTTGGGGAAACTTCTATAATGGACCCAGAAACTTTCCTTGCCCCTTCTCCTCTTTTTAGACCAACCGAACGCATAGAAAATGATAAGGAGATAAACAGTGCCGCACGAGATAGTGGAGTTGCAGAACAAGACTTACCCAATTATATTATAGCACTACAAGAGAACGAAAAAAAATCAGGAAATGGTAATTTCTATAGTGATACTGATTTTTTCTATGGAAGTAAATTTAAAGTAAACTCTAGAGCACAGCAGGGAGCCTTTAATATAAATGGTGGAGGGGTAGGATACATGGGAGCTCAAAGATTCCTTGCGCAGAGATCTGTTAAAAGACAGCAAATGCTAGAATCATTTAAGAAAGGCTTAAGATTTATAAATGAAAAATGTCCCTACTACTTCCAATCAATTAGTGGACTAGATCAGCTACTAAAAGTTGATATAAAAAATATACACAAGCCTGGAGGCAAGCCACAAAGAATGGGTACATTAACAATAGATTGTATGGAATCTATTGATATGAGAATATTTTCTTTATCTGAACTTTACAGAAAAGCAATATATGACTACACATATCATCGTGTAATGTTACCAGAGAATCTTAGAAAATTTAGAATGTGGCTAGTTGTTTCGGAGATAAGAAATATCCAAATGAGCTACGGTATAAATGATGTTTTAAATCCCTTTTCTATTCCGTCCGTTGCACAAGCAGCAAATTTCCTAGACAGTTTTAATAGTCAAACTGGATTTTTAGATAATACAGGAGGACTATTGCAAAAATCAACAAATGCTTTAGGAATAACACAAGAAGAGCCTCAGGATAAATTTGGATCGTATACATTAGGACCATATGCTTTTATTTACCAATTTGATCAATGCGAATTTGATTTTGATGATTCATATCCTTCCTTTGCTTCAATAGATAACAAAGGAGGATCTGCTGTTACTAACAAATTTAAGATACATGTAGGAAGAGTTAAGGATTACAAAATACAATTTAATGCTCTATCGGATGTTATAAAGAAAGAAGACAATATAAAATCTATGGTCCTTTCCGATATTTGGGGATCAAAGACAAGTCCATATACTGATTATGATTACAAAGGAACCGAAGGACTACAGCCAGTTACCTTCGATGATAAAGCTAATCCTTCAGAATACTTTGCTGGCTTAGCCGCTAATTTTATAACAAATAGCGTAGCGGATCTAAAAGATCAAGGGGTACAATTACTACAAGGTGCTTTATTAGGTAATATCTACGGGTTTGGTGGTATTAACGTTGGAGCTGCAACAAGAAATGTTCAGTCTCTAGTTAACACGTTGAAAGAGGGCATACCTAACCCCTTTGCTGATAATACCCCTCAGGGACAAGGACTAGGAGGACCAGATCAGAGACAATATCCAACTATTAGTGAGGATGCTTATCTAGGAGTTCCCAATCCTAACCAGCAAAATCTAGGAACTGCATACAATAACCAATCTGGAACACAAGGCACTGCTAGCGGAGATGTTTACTCTAATAATCCAGGATCTGATTTAGGATTACCTGATAGACAATATCCTGCTCCAGGGGGAGACGAATATAAGAATGTACCAGGATCAGACTCAGGTGTACCTGGAAGAGTTTACCCATCGGTAGATGAGGATATTTACTCTACCAATCCTGGACCAGATTCAGGATTACCCGATAGACAATATCCTATAGCTCAGGATGATGAGTATAACAATGTACCAGGAAGCAGTCTAGGTGTACCCGGCAGGATCTATCCAGAGCCAAATGAAGATGCTTATGATAATAATCCAGGTTCTGATCTAGGATTACCAGAAAGACAATACCCACCAGTAAATGATGATGTTTATACAGATCCTTCGGTTATAAATACTAATGAAATTGGAAGCGTTTATCCAGATACTAATAACACATATGGAAATTTAAGTGATAAAGAATATGGTGAAGTTCAGGGGGTTTCTTCTGAAAACATAGGAGATGTTTATCCAGAAAAGGTTAACACATATGGTAGTTTAAGCGATAAAGAATACAAGGACCCTGTATCTTTACCTACTGAAAACATAGGGGATGTTTATGATGATATAGAGAATAAATATCCAGGATTAAATGAGAAGGTTTATACTGAGACCGGTTTAAAAGAGGAAAATCTAGGAGAGGTATACAAAGAAGTAAAGAATGAGTATCCTAGTGTTAATGATACTTCTTATGACCTTCCATCTAATGTTAATAGCATATTGAATGATGATGTTTACAAAAAAGTACCAGGGAGCGATTTAGGAACACCCGGGAGAAATTATGAATCCATAAACGAATCTCAATATGGAAGATCAAACGGACCGATTAATATATCTAATATAGGAAGAGTATATCCCTCGTCAGGAAATGAAAACAATCAGTAATATTTAGATATAATTAAAAATGGGATTAGTAGACAGAAATAAACTAGAGAAACCTAATACTGAGATATCACACTATCTGGGTGTAGTTGTAGATAACAAAGATCCAGAATTCAAAGGAAGGGCTAAAGTTAGGATATTTGGTATTTTTGATGAGTTAGGGGATGCTGATCTTCCATGGTCGCATCAAAGATTTGAACAAAGCTATGGACTAGGAGGAGGATCTGGAAGAATATCTGTTCCCAAGCTAGGATCAGTAGTACATGTCCAATTCAACAATGGAAATTATTACAGTCCAGAATACAAAGCAGTTCAGGAATTATCCCCAGATTTAGTAGACGAAATCAGAGCTAGCTACGACGGAGCTCATTCTTTAATTTATGATGGTATAGAAAGATTAAAGATGTACTACACCGTAGAGAAGGGATTAGTTATAGATTTAAAAGAATCTAAAATAATTATTAGGAACGATAATTCTATACTAATTACACATGCTGATGACACTGCATCGATAGAATTAAAAGGCGGTAAAATAACTAAGTATGCAGACCAGGAAATAGAAAACACTGCAGTGACTAGGATTAAACACAGTTCTGAAGAAGTTTGGATGGATGGAAAAACAACTAATCTTGGACACTCCCCTTTATTTTCGGCAGTTTGTGCTGAACCTCTTTGGGATTTTTTAAAAAAACTAGCTATATCGGTTGATAGTAAAATGCCAGCCACACCTGGGGTTAATTCAACTTTGGCGTCTAGCTTTGAACAATTAGCAACAAGTCAGACTGTTAGAGTTACTAGAGAAAATGCACCAGACTTTCCTACCGTCCCTGCTAATGCTGATTCTCCTGTTGGTATACCTAATGTGGGAACATCTGGGACATCTGGCACCAGTGGAACGTCAGGAACTAGCGGAATAACTGGAGTATGATATGGCAGATAATATAGGATCTAGAATAGATGATTTATTAGGTAAGGATTTTTCCGAGATGTCTACCGATGAGATATTAAATATAATATCTGGTGGACAGGATTTTAATATCCCTTATGAAGATCTACAATCTAAGGAGGGATTCGAAAGAGAATTAGATAAAAGTCAGAAAGAGGTTAATTCTATTATAGACAGCTTAAATCCACAAAAGCCTCCTATCCCAATAAAAGACATAGAGGATCTTGCCTGTAAATACGAGGGCGATGACTTATATAGCAGGATCATTTTAGAAACCCTTAAAAGAGATGATTTTAAGCTGTATAACGAGCTTTTAGACTCTAATGAATATAAAGATAACCTACCAGTCTCGGAAAAGGATCTAGGAGTAAAAATGGGGGGTAATAGGGATCTAGGTTTTTCTAAAAAAATACCTTCGGATGGGATTGTTAAATATCTTAAAAATAAAAATCCTGAATTTTTAGAAAAAACAAATGAAAAAATATTTGACAATTTAGATCCATTGTTACTAGGGAAGCCTTCTAATTCAGGATCTAGAAAGAAAAGAAAAATGAATGTACTGGGATTTGAAATCCCTTTACAATTTATAATGAACGGAACGCAAATAGTTCACGTTAAAATTGGGGACGGAGAAATAAATTTAGACGGAGCTTTAGAAAAAATAAATGGCGTTTTAAAAACCCAAAATAGTAATACAAATCCTTGTGATTTTAAAGATGTAGATGAAAATACAACTTCAGAAAGAGTAGATGCTTTTGATGCTAATTTCTATCCCGACGGGGATGATCCAATAATAGATGATGATTGTTTACCTGGTATACCAGAAGATCCTATAACAGGGGATCCTATTTTAACTAAATCTGGTTTCGATCAAACTCTAGAAGATTTTTGTGATCCTCCCGTCTATCAATTCAAAAGAGAGGAAGTTAATGATCCAGAACCTCCTAGCGTGGATGTTGATGCTATAGATGCTTGCGTTTCTTCAGCTTTAGATGCAAGTAAGAAATTAGAGGAAGATGTAAAACTTTTAGCTAGGTGGCAAATGATAGAGAGAAATCTAGAGGAGATACTCTATCATTACGAAGCTATATATGAATATCAAAAATCCCTATATGATAATTGGCTTTCAAGAGTACCTAAAAATGAAGGAGGCGATCCTACTAATCTCCAGATAGGAATTTCTATATTGACTTACAAGGATCAAATTTCTATCTACCAAAAAGAATTAATAGATCAGATACAAAAATATAACAACGACAAGACTTTATTTTTAGAAAATAATAACATATTCACTGAGGAGTTATTTCTTCTGGATGTTTATGATACAGAACTAAGCGACAGCGATCTGGAGCAGCTTTTTAACGATCAGATAAATGCTGGTTTATCTCCTGTTACCTATAATGATGCAACACAATCATGGCCTGTTTCTGATGCGATACTTAGATTTAAAGAAAATGTAGAGGGCATAAGATCCGTGATGATAGAAGGAAACTTTATATCAATCATAGAAAATAAAATACAAGAAACTCAGGATTTACTTGATGCAGCGGTAGAGACACTTGCGCAAAGAAAAAATGCTCCTGTTTCGGTAGAGGATGTTGAAAAATCTTTCCTTCCCTCTAACACTGCAACTTCTGATGTTTATGGCCAAGGAAATTCTTCACTGAACATAAACGAAAGAGTTTTTAAAAGCCCCCTGGAATTAAGTTTAACTACTGAATCATATGCCTATGACTCTTATGGGTATGATTTTTTAGAAGCTTTGAAAGATTTTTCTGTAAGATACAAAACAAACTTTGTTAAATCTAGAGGGGAACTACAGTTTGAGTTATCTTTTGTTACCGATTATGGATTTCCTCTGCCATATAAGAAAACAAAGAAACCTGACAAGATAAGTTTCAAAGGATTGTCATCCCAACCTTTATCCGAAGTAAGTGAGCCAGACGAACAAAAAATAAAAATAGGAAATGAGCACGCAGAAAACGGAGGATTGCTTAGTAATTATTTCCCGGAGTATTTAAGCACTTATCAGTTTTTAAAAATTAATAATATAAGGACAGGATTTCCTGATGTAGCTAAATTCTATGATTTCATAGAGAAGATAATAAAAAAGAATGATTCAAAGGAAAGCATAATTGAAAAAATAGTTGAAGATAGAGGAATACTTTATGGAAATCTTATAGAAAAATCATCTTCTAATTGGTTATTTTTTACTGCTGAAGAAAGAGGGGATAATGATGCCAGGGATCCATCAAAAACAAGACCTGCTGGTTTTACAGCGGAGGGAGAACCTACCCCAATATTTACTGATTTCTATAGTAATTTTAAAACTAAATGGAATGCTAAATATCTGGAGAATAAAAACCAGTACATAAACCCAGCTTTACAGAATCTTAGAACACAAGCTATTAGAGCTGGTGAGGGATTAGCAAAGACTTTACCCGCTTCTGATGTTATAGGAATTAGAATACTAGAAAACTATTTTAATGTAAAAAAGAAATATGAGCAGATAAAAGAACTTATGCTTCTTTCTGCTCAGAAGGTAGACGAGATAAACGAGACAATTAACCCAGAAAATGTTGGTAAAAGGTTTTCTGATATAAAATGTGCAGGTGCTGATACTCCCCCTGCTGAGGATGATAAAGAAAACTGTCCTCCAGTTTGTTGTGGAGAGCCAGGATCGGATTTTAAAACAGACAATTATTTGTTGTCGTCTCCACCAAGCTCAGATTGTCCAACAATGTTTCAAAGATGCTGGTGGAAACAGTTTTGTAAGGATGTTACTAAAGTCGGAATACTTCCTTATCCTAATGGCCTTCCCCCAATAGAAGATCCTAAATATTTTCTATCACAAGGACCTACAATTAGATTGGGATTTAAATATTGGCCAGTAGGATATTTGCCTCCTGCTTTTATCCCTATTCCGATTCCTAATCCTATAGATGGAAATCCGTATATCAGGATTCCTTTGCCCATGATATGGACTATAGTTCCTCCTATACTTATACCTCTTCCATTTAATTTAGGAATACTAGTTATCTTTATACCTTTTATTGGGGGATTCATGCCTACACCTATGGTTTATATAAAAGAGTTTATAACGGGCAGTTCATTTTTCCTAACTGGTATTAGAGGTCCTAGATTTATACCAAGAAAATCTGATCCTAGAATAAAAGATCCTTTAGAGAAAATAAAACAGGTGATATCTTTTGGGGTGCCAGATAAATTAATTCCTCTTCCTGGATTTGGCCTGGATAATTTAGATTCTTCCGCTAGAGTGCTAGGTGATATAAAATCAAATATTACTAAAATATTTGATAGTGTTCCTCCTCCGGGTAATATACAAAAAATTAGGGATCTACAAGAAAAAGAAAGGGGACTAAAAAATAAGATAAGGGAAAAAGAAAGAGAATACAAAAATAAATCTGCTCTCCTAGATTTACCCTCCCCTGATATTTCTTCGGAAACTGAAGAACTAAAAAGTATAATAGGGCAAAGGAAGGATGCTTTAAAAAATGTAATAAGTGATTATTTAAATACGAGTATACCAGATCCTAAATCGATATATTTTCCTAAAGATAAGGACAAGCTAAAGATAGACATTCCTGGTATAATAAAGTCCCTTAGAATACTAAAAGAAATGAGGGCTAGTTTAGTTCCTGTTGATTGTCCGGATTATATAAACTTCAAGGATGAAATGAGAGAGGTGTTAAAACTAATGAGAATAGTTTGCCCACCAAAATACATAATACAAAATTTTGAAGTTGCTAATTCCAGCAAAATATTCATGAGAAAGGATAAAGATCCTAGAACCATGAGTGATGATGAATTTAGTGATTTAGTGAAAGAAATAAGAGGTTCATCCTTACTAATAACTAGTACTATTCTTTGGGGGAATAAATTATCCGTGATTAAAAAGGTAAGAGATGGTGCTTTTTCTGTAGTAGAGAGTGGAGAATACGAGGGAGTGTTCAAATTTCCAGAAATTAAAATAACTAATTCTGCTCCAGGTTCCCTTAAATTTTTAAAGAAAAAAAATCCTATTATAGAGGCAATGAAGATAAGAATCATGGACGGCTTATCTAAAATAGAGTACACTACTGAGGATTTTTCTAGATATGTTAGATACGAGGGAGAGGATCCAATTTTAATAATAAGAGTAAAAGATCTTAAAAAATTAGTTTCTAAAAAATTAGGATTAAGTAGGATAGGTCCTTTTGATCCCGTTAGACCTTTAGATGAGGAAGAACCTCTTATATCTAGATTTCCATATCCTAAAGGACCTTTATCTTGTCTCGGATCCCTTAACGGTGGATTTGGAAATGCTGTGGCTGCTTTTGAACTTCCCACTGTTTTTCCCCCTAAACAAGATCAGTTAACACAAATACCTGGACTTGGTGGAACTATACAGATTACTATTCCAGGATCTAAGATAAAATCTTTTCTTATTGAGGGTCTTACGAAATCATTGGACGCTGGAGCATTAGAGAAACTATTACCGGAAATAAACGATGTCAATTCTCCTAAATTTTTAAATCTTGAACCTAGCGACATACAGAAGTTAAGTAAGAATCTAGTTACAAATCTGATAAATCCAGATTCCCCTGACGTTCCTCCTTTTTTAAATGTATTAAAGGTTCCTGTTTTTCCCCCTGCTAGACCAACAGATATGATCGAGCAGGCTTTAATAGGATTAGGTGCACCTCCTCCAGCTAGAATAGTTTATAGTTTGTTCTGGACATACTTTAAAAGCCTTCCTAAAACACCTTTACCTGATAAAATAGTTTTACCAGTTGTTACTGCTTCATCCGAGTTAATTTCTAAAATTCCTTGGCCTCTTGCAGTACTCATTGGAAGAAATGTGTTAAATATAATAAACCCAATAGCAATGAGCGACGACCATCCGGTTTGGAGAAGAATGAGTCTTCGGAATACATACTATGTTATCTATATAGACGAATTTTTAAGAAGCGCCGCTGATGTATCTGGATTATTTAAATTCTTTTTTGGGTCTGCAGATCCTGTATATCCTATACCAGAACTTCCCGAGGAACTCAATAAAGCTTTTAATCCTAAAAAATATTAACTTGTTGGAAATTTTAATGCAATTTTATACTACAAACAATGATAAACCCAAATAATATGAAAAACAAAAATTTTAGTTCCTTCGATTATGACGTAGCTGAAAGAGAAAGATTAGAAGCTATGTATAATGGAACCTTTCCGGAGGAAAATAAAAAAATAACAGGAAAGGACATACAAAATAATTCTTCAGAGAAAATAACCATAACTTCTATTGATAATGAAAGAGGAGTTGCTCTAGGGGAAACCCCATTTGGTCAGACTATTATAATAGACACCAAAAAGGAGGAGAAAAATATGAGAAAACTAGGATATCCTGCAATAGAGATAAATCCTGGTCAATCCCTTGATGTGGTGATACACAAAGATTCATCTGGTGCATTTAATGGATCTATTTCTGCTGGATATGAAAAAGCACTTAATAGAGAACTACATAGATCTATTAAAGAAGAAGATTGTGCATTCAAGGTTAGAGTTAAGAACGTTTGTAACGGAGGATTTATGGTGGATCTATCTGGAATAGAATGCTTCCTTCCTGGCAGTCTTGCTGCAGCAAACAGGATTATGAATTTTGCCGGCTATGTAGGTAAAGAACTCACTGTAATGGTTGAGGTATACGATCAAAAGAGAGATATTTTTGTTGTATCATTTAAAAAATACCTTAGAAAAATTATAGAAAAAGAGGTACAGAACCTATCATTCTCTACTAGATACGAAGGCGTTGTTACTGGATTATCTAACAATGGGGTATTTGTTGAATGGAATGAGATCTACACTGGTATAATTTCGATTGATGATTCTAACAGGTCATCTTTAGAAAAATATCAAACTGGAGACACAATAGAATTCTATGTAATTGATATTAAAAATCCACAAAGAATAAATTTATCAGCAACACAACCGAATGAAAAAATGAAAAGTATCCAGGAAATAAAGGATACTTCGTCCGAAGTTTTAGGAGAAAATACCAATTTGAAAATATATAAAGGAGAGGTTACTAAAATTAAAACTTTCGGGGTTTTTGTAAAAATAGAAAACGGATTAACCGGCCTTATCGAAAAGGAGAAATTAGTAAGCTCTATTAAAGAATACGAGGTTGGGCAATCGGTTGATTTCTCGATCTTAAGTGTAGATAGTTCTACTCTTAAAATACAATTAATTGAGAAATAAAAGTTGGCTAATTTACTTACTAATGATTTTTTCTACTCTACTCAGCTAGGTTTTGAATTTGAGTTCTACAGCAACTTAAATAGGAATGAGATAGCGAGTGAATTAGGAAAGGTGTTAGGAAAAAAGGTACTTCTCTTTAAAAAATATCATTCTAGCTTTAAACCTACCAAGGATATTTTTAAACTAGAACCAGATTACTCAGGAGGATCCAAGATGGTAGAATTCATCACGGGTCCTCTTCCGTATTTTGAGGCTATAGTAATACTAATTAAAACCTTAAAATGGATAGACGAGAATGGTTACACTGATAGAAAGTGTGCTTTTCAATTTGGATTAAGTGTCGACACATCGATCTATCCAGATGTCCCACCGATGAATCAACTTAATACTCTTAAGTATATTCTAGGTTTTGATGAAAACTTCATCTATAAAAGATTTCCAGAAAGATCCGGGTCTCTTTACGCCAAATCAATTAAAAGAATAGTTCCAGTTAATAAGTTTGTTGATCCTACTAATGTTTCTTTTATAGACAAAAATCTATTTGAGGTACCATTGGAGAAGAATATGGGTATTAATTTCTTAAAACTTCCTGAGGGATATTTTGAGGTTAGATATTTAGGAGGGAAAGACTACCAGAAAAGATACACTTCAATAAAAGAGGTAATAGATTATATAATAACTTATACTGTAGGTGTTTTAAGATACAATAATGGATTCACAGAAAATGACTTAAAGGTGTTAAGAATGTTCTTAAATGAAATTTACAAGAACGCATCAACCTTTATAGATCCTGACACATTTCAGAAAAATTATCCTCATATGAATATCATGGTGGATCTAAGATCTGATACTCAGATATTAAGATCTTTCTTCATTACCATAAGAGAAGTTCTTTACGATTTAATAGTTGAAAATAATATAAAAGAGGGGCTTATAAACTATGATAGCTCTTTGGGCAAATTTCAACTTAAGGATATAAAAACAACTAGAGCATATCTTCTTAAAGATTATGATATTCTTGAGGGAGAGATAGCTGGTAATATATTGAATTGTAGAATGTTTACATGTAAATTAAACGACTGTACAATAGAAGAATGCGATTTAATAACAAACAATGAGGTGAATCGATCTAAGATAATGCTTTCAGATCTTTATTTTACTAATACAGTCCATGACAGTTATATCGACAATAAGGACAAAGAAATAAACTGCGAAGTATTTGGTGGGATAATAAGATCTGGATTTATAGGAAAATTGGCTAGTATATCACCGGAAACAGAAATTGTTAATGACGCAGAGGATGATAAGAAGTTAAAAGGAAGTTTAAAAAGAAAACAATTCCCTAATAGAAATGAGGGGGATCAACCTGCACAGCCTACTAGATTTTCTGATAACAACTCCAAGCCTTCCGGTATACCTGGAATAAATTTCAAATCAAATAATTAAATAGCATGACTGAAGCAGACTTAATCCAAGAGATAAGAGATGACATCTCTCATTCTTGCGCCTTACCATATAATCTAAACGAGCAAGAGATAAAAAGGATTATAAAAAGAGCTAGAGCTTATTTTTATGACAATTATCAGTATGCAGTAGAGGACAGAATATTTGTTTTAGGTAGAGAATTATTTTCAACACAAGCATTTAGAGCTACGAGACAAATACAAATGCCACAGTGCGTTAGATCTATATATGAAGTAAGAGAAGTAAATGGATCTGGTTTGATTGGTACACCAGATAAGGATTTTGGAGATTCTAAATTATTAGGTTCTGAGCTTATGCTTTCCCCTTTTGCTGGAGATAACCTAGTTTATAGAACAGTTCTATACTCTTTCTTCGATCTTGCTAAAGCTTACTTATTGGAAACTTACGCATTTAATTATAACAAAAATACTAAAAGACTAACAATTCTAGGTAGGGATCCTAATAGAACATACCAAACAGATGGAGGAAGTTCTTCAACACTTTTTACTGGCACCGATGTAGGAGTTAGAGCTTATATAGACATACCAGAGGAAAACCTATATGATGACGAATTATTTGTTAGATTCTGCTTGGCAGAGGCTAAGATTAATATCGGTAGATTATTAGGTACATTCGAATATAATCTCCCGGGAGGTGTTAGGGTTAACTATAATAATATACAAACTATAGGAACCACGGAAAAAACAGAGATTATCCAAATGATAAAAGACGAGAACACCCCAAGTTATTTCCTTCAATGGAATTGAAATATTAATAGGTTTTGTATATATAATACATATAAAAAAATTTATGTGTATACTTGAAAAAATTCAATCGTGGAGATCTAAATCAGGAAAAGCTTTTGGAACTATTATGAGGGATCTTCCTAAGGATACCAATGATATTAAGCAATTGAAATCTCTCACTTCTTTTTTGGATTCATTATATCCATAAACAAAACAAAAAAACAAGCATGTCTGGATCTTGGAATTTATTTTGAGTTTTGGATCTATAATTCTAAAGGAGAAAAGTCTATAAAATAATCCTTTAATTTTTCTTTGAATATATAGAACAAGATGGCAAGATATTCCGAAATTTATCCAAGAAATCCAGACGATCCAAACTATAAGGAAGGTCTTTTACATACCGATGATGAAGTAGAAATACTTATAGGTATGATTAAAAACTGTATGCTTACTAGTCCAGGAGAAGTTCTTGGAGATCCATATTTTGGAATAGATCTGGAAGGTCTTATTTTTGACCTTGAAGTAGATCAGAACACTCTAACAAGAGCAGTAGATCTCCACCTACTTACTTACGTGCCTTTAGCTTATTCCCTTTTTAATGTTGAATTTCAAGTTGGTTTTATTAGGGGCGAAACTAGAGATGCCTGTATTATAGATTTTGCAATAAAAGGAAATCCTATATTAGGAATTAAAATATTATAAAGATGGATTTAATACCAAAAAATAGAGCGAAAATATCGGACTTATTATCTCAAACATTTGAGTTAATCCAAGCAAGATATGGAATGTCCAACCAGTTGTTTACTGTTGCTTCTGTGTGGGGACAAATAATATTTGTATTGGACAACCTTTCTCAATTTGTTTTGTTCTTTATAGAGGACTCAATAACAGAGTTAAATATAAACACAGCTACAAGGGAATCATCCATATACGGTTTAGCAACATTAGCTGGACACAACCCCACTAGAAACATATCAGCTAAAGGGGAAGTTACTATAAAATGGAACGGTAAAAACATAGAGGATATAGGGGGAAGCGCAGTTCTTATACCTAGAAACTCACAAATAAAATGTGTTAATAATGGTAAAATTTATTTGCTTAAATTTCCTCAAGAATACACTAGATTAAATCTTGACAGTACTTCCCAGTTATCGTGTTCGATAATGGAAGGAACCCTTGCTGTTAATCGATATACAGGAGGTGGAGGACTGCTACAGAGTTTTAATATCTCATCTAGAGGTACTTCAGGTATAGAAAACTTTGAAGTGTATGTTAAAGTTAATGGAGTAGAATGGAAGAGATATGATTCTCTATATGATATACCAAGAAACGGATTAGGATACTTAGTGAAAAGTTCAATTATATCAGGAATTGATATTTTCTTTGGTAATAGAGATTTTGGATTACCCCCTGCAGCAGGATCTGTTATAGAGGTAACCTACCTTGAATCATCCGGAGGTAATGGCAATATAAATGTTGAAAATTCTTCCCAAGTGATATTTAATTTTGATTCTGAAGGTACAGATTTATTTGGAAATACTATTAGTTTGTCTGAGGTTCTACAAGTTGCATGTACAATTGCTCCTCAAATGGGAGCAAATCAAGAATCTGTAGATTTAACAAGATTAATAGCTCCTAAGACCTCCAGGAGTTTTGTTTTAGCCAATCCAACTAACTACATAACATTCTTTGAAAAATTTGGACAATTCTCTATAATAGAGGCTTTTACAACATTTGATGATCAGTATATTGATGATGATAATGTCATATATATAATACTTGTTCCTGACATTCAATTAACATTAAAAAGCAACGAAACATATTTTGATATCCCTGTTTCTAGATTTAAACTAACACAGCCACAGAGGGATAGGATATATCAGCTTTTGGATGAGAGTGGACAAAAGATAGTTACAACGGAGGTTAAAATACTAGATCCTGTTATAAAAAGATACGTTGTAAACATAGCTTTAACAATGTTTGAGGGCAATGATCCCGACACAATAAAAACAACAATAACAAACACCCTTAGTGACTATTTCCTTAATATTAGAAGAAGAGATAAAATACCAAAATCTGATCTAATTGCTGCTGTGGAAGAAATCGAGGGAGTAGACTCAGTTTCTCTTTACTTTGTTGGTGAAGAAAATGAAGCTGCTAAAGCTCAAAATCCTAATGCACCTGAAATAGGATTTGATGAATTTGGGGACATAATAATAGGTAAGGACGAAATAGTCGTTATATCAGGAGGATGGGACGATAGGAATGGTATATTCTATGATCTTGGTGCAGGTATGGAAACTCTTTCCTCTATAAATATAGACATAAGAGCAATTGTTCCTTACACTTATAATTCAAGAGTAAATGGATTACTTAAGAGTTCTTTAAAAACAGGAAACTAAAATGGAAAAGCAAAGCTGGTACGAATTTATAAAAACACAGAACGACGAAAGATCTAATGTTGGTTTTGATTATGAGGGTAAGATATTTGACAACACCCTATCTAATCCCATATTACAGGGTGATGCAAATAGGATGGACATACTAGCTAGCATTGAAAAGGTAGTTTATTATTGGTTTGAAACTGCTAAGTATATAAAGAACTATGTTAACTATACAGTTTCTAAAAATAACAAATACGTAAGATAGAATGACTTTTGAAAATCTTTTATTCTTTGATAAAAAGGGGGACCAATATATTTTTAAATGGAATGGTAACCATTGGGAAGGATCCGTTCTTTTTCCTATAGTTTCTGAAAAACTATTTGAAGTACAACATATCTTCGTTATAGAAAAATTTCTAGATCTTTCGTCTGAGATAAAATATGGATTTCCACATTCTTATGGGACTAGTCCAGGAACCCCTTTATGGAGAACAAGATGGGAATCTAATTATGACGGAAAAACTGACGTATCAAATATCATATACACTTATGAATTGGGGGTCGATGGAACACTAGATGCTCCAGTTTTAGTTAAGGCTAATAATGTTGAATTTTATCCTGAGGTAGTACCGGGAGACACAATAGATTCTCCGAGCGGGATAGTTGTCACCAGTGATATTAATGAGTCATCAATGCAAATTAATATAGCTTTGAACTCTGATGTCGAAGGAATATATGACAGATCATTTATTTTAGAAGATTACACAGACCCTAACAATCCCGTTACTATTTTAAAGGTGGGATTTCACGGGGAGGTTGAAGGAGAAGATAGTAGACTTGCAGTCATGCTGGGAAACTTTGGTAGAGAATTTAATCAATCCGATGCTTTAATAGTAAGGGAGAGTGATATAAAGGAGGAGTTTCCTGATTATGAAGTAATCAATAATAAAAGAAAGGAGCTACTCTTAACAGGAGAAAGCATATTTCCTTATCTGGGATCATATAAATCCCTATTTAATGCTATAAAGTTCTTTGGATACTATGATTTAAGAATCAAGGAATATTGGCTTAATATAAAGAAGGATGAAGCAGACACATTAACTCCTTTACAACAAAATCAAAAGATATTAAATGAATTAAGTATTCCAAATATAGAGGGACAAAGTAGATTGGAACTTATAAGTAGTTTAATCAAAGACGAAAATGAGGGGAAATTTAAACAAATAGAAGTATACGGAAAAAGAAAGGATGGGACTTTTGGTTTAAAAAAACAATTTGAACAGCTATTTCCTTCTAAGTCTTTTAAGAAAACTTCCCTATTTGGGCTTTTTTATGATATAAATAGAGTAGTAGAGGATCAAGAAGAGGATCAATATGGATATCCTATAGTAGAGGATGCTTTTGCATTTAGTCCGGAAGAGGTTCTTATAAAATTATTTGGATTAAAAGAAAGATTAAAAAGAGATTACCTACCACTTAACGCAAGAATAATTGATATAACAGGTGAAGGTGTATATTTTAATATCTACAAAACAAGAGGGTGGACGGACCAATTAGATATAAGTGAGGTAAAGGGAGGTATAAAAGTAGACTTTAGTGTGTTTCCACAAGATGGATACATCGAGGATCTTAGACCTTTTTACATTAAACCAAATCAAGCGGGTCTTTTATATCCTGCTGTAAATGGAGCAGAAGAGGGTATAAGCTATTATGGAAATACTATAGATCCTTACTCGAATTTTCAACAATACCCTTTACCAACAATCCCTGCTTTAGAAAGCGCGGTGGAATCTTTTTATGCCGACGTAAAAAATGGGACTATGCCTAAAAATTTAGGTGATGGTGACTATGACTATCCAGGATATAAGTTGTTTTCAAATGGATCAGAATACGTATTTCCTGCTGGATGCCCTTTAATAATTAAGAACAATACTTTTGTTCTTCCTTGGGATGATGTGAGTGGAAGCTGGGAGTCTTTTGATACAACAGTAACTACTACACCCTTACAGATAGCGAGTTACACTAGCACTACTTCTAGTAATCCAGGAACTCCTTTACAGACCGTTAACAGCACTACTACCTTTACTTTACCTACAACTTTTCCTTCTAGTGTAACAATTAATATAGGAACAGGAAACGATTGGTTTGATACAACATCCCCAGAGGTTTTATTTGTTAGAGTAGAATCTGTAAGTTCTCCTGGTAATTTGGTACTCGGATATTGCAGTGCAGGGGACTATAATACATTAACTGGCGATCTTTATATTCAGATGATGTACACTAGGGGATCCGGAGAATATTCAAATTGGGAAGTTACTCCAACTAATTTAGGATTTAGTACATACACTTTCGATTATTACGAGAATTTTGTACATTCTAATGGATTTTATTCTTGGGATAGGATACCATATTTAGATTTTTACGAGATAGAATGGACAATATACAAAGACGATGATACAAGTCCATACTTTTTTCAGATTAGAGGAGGGCTTCCAGAATTAGAGACTATAGTTCATTTTGTACCTTACGTTGGAGAGTACAATGTTAAATGTAGAGTTTGGGACACTTTAAATTCTATTTCTTTAGGAATAAAGAGATCTGTACTGAAAGTGGACAGAAGATCTATAGAACTAAACACTATTACTAGATTTAGAGAATCTGAAATATACAATTGGGATAATGCACCTTTGAAATGGGAAAGTTATCCTTCCCAGTGGATATTTCCGGTAGAGAACACAAACAAGATTCTAGATATTTCAGATGTAATAGAAAATTATCCAGAGTACTCTAATAACTTTAATGAAGGCCAGCAGTGTGAAGTTCTAAGCAAAATACAGGAGGTAAAAGCAAATGTTGAATTTCAAATAGGAGTTTTACAAATAGATATTAATAATATTGTTAGTACATACAATGGATCGGGATATTCATTAGCTATAGTAACGACAAACACCGCTCACGGATATTCTTCAGGGGATACTGTGTGGATATATGATTCTACTGGAGCACCTTATGGACAATATCCAATAACAGTAACAGGCACTACCACGTTCGAGATACCTGAAATAATTATTACAGCTATAAGTGGGGGATATGTTTATGGATCTGGTAATATTAAAATCACAGCGGACTCTTTATTAATAGCAGATTGCAATTTCCAGGGAGATCTTAATGCTACTACAAGTTTAATCTATAGCACAATAAATTCTTCACCTTTAAACCCCAAGTACAAAGTTATAAATCTTATAGATTCAACCGTTTTAAATTATAAGAAATTTACACTACAAGCACCTAACAACACAGGAGCTTTATGGAATGGTAAGATATTAACTGTACAAACTACTGGATCTATACTTTCTAATATCTCATCTGGTATTTTTACTGGGGGTGTTAACGAAACCGAGGAATATCTAGAATATAATTTTTCTACCCTACCAAAGAAAGAGATGAAGTATTGGGGGACTAAAAGAATTTCCTGGGACACATTTGAGGACTTTCAATTTGAAAAATCCTATGCACATACTTGGGATATGTATGATTATCACAACGATTGGTTAGGTGGATTTGGTTTATATTCTTTACAATATGGGGATAGAGTTAGGGTAACTAAAGACTCCCAAGGAATAGTATTTAACGAAACAGATTCACCGGCAAATAACTATTTAGATTTAAGTGAAGCTGCGGGACAGTTAAATGATTCTATAGACGAGAATATAAAAAGATTTGATTATACTGTTAGGGGATTTTCTGAACTGCCTAATAATTTTTATATAAACAACACTCCTATTTCGCCAGATCTTAGTACTAATCCTGGTCCTAAAAATATATCATCTAAATTTTTCAAAGTTCCCACATATTCACCTGTTCTTTTTCAGCCTACAGGAATAGCTTGGGATGCTGATGGTGATATCTGGGTTACTGGTGAGGACGTTATTAAATTTGATGGAGCTAATTATACAACGTACGATTCTTCAAATAGTGTAATGCCTGGGGTTTCTATTCTTACTAATTGTATAAAAATAGATAGAAACGATGTTAAGTGGATAGGAATAGAAAATAGCTTAACCCCTCTAATTAAAATAAATGAAAAAGATCCAGGCGATAGCTTTGCTTATTCTGTTAATGATTTTGTAGATAACGGGGGAAATCCTGTTAGTCCAATAACAGCTTCTAGTATAAATGCAATAGAAATAAATCCCCAAAGCGGTGATATATTTGCAGCTTTTACTTGTAACTCTTCGCCTTCTTTTGATGGACTCTTATTCTACGATTCCCATGCTAAATCTTGGTCTCTTTACACTACATCTAATTCTGACATTCCTTCTGATAATATCAGGGATCTTAGATTAGAATACTATGGAATGAATAAATGGTATCTATGGATAGCAACGGATGCTGGATTATCTAGATTTAATGGTATAGATTTTAAAAATTACACAAGCACCAATTCAGGGTTACCCGACAATGACGTTTATTCTATAGAACTTGACAAATTAGACCATAAGTGGATTGGTACTGGATCTGCTTTAGCATATTGGGATCACACTAGATGGGCGGTATGGAATACTTCTACAAATCCTGAGCTATCGTCAGGTAAGTTTGGAAATATAGTAGAGACTGGAAATGCTAATATATGGTTCACTATTGATCAAACGGTTTCCCCTGGAGGAACGGAGTTATACTTCTTTGATGGGTATTTCTTTACTAAAGTTTTATATAGAAATGACGGAACTACACTCATAAATCCTTGTAATGTTTCACACGGTAAAACTCTTCTTTCAGCTCCTTGGAAAACTATTAAAAACGGAGAAACAACATATCCAAAAAATCTTCTATTTGTTACCGATGATGGAGAAATAGGAAAAATTGATTACATCATACCTCATATTCATGCAACAGCTAAATCAGTAGGAACTAGCGGATGGGACTTTGTTTATCATGAAACTTCAAAGCCTCTGCCTTCAGTAGAATATATCACCAGTAGTGGGATAGGAACTTCACAATTAGGTTTCAGCTTTATAGTTGGTCCTTTTAATGATAATATAACTCTCAACTCTGATTACACAAGACCTGTCATGCCTAATGTCGACAGATACTCTTGGTATAAGCCTATTTGGCAGCGTTATAACGTCGATCGTCTGAAAGATCAGTTTCCATCTTTAAACATCGACGATGTCTTCTTATACGCTCCGTTACGAGATATTTTAAATGGAAAAGCAAACAAAGAACCTTATTGGAGAAATTCACAAATAGAAAGAATAGCTCAGAAAAAATCAAGGGATCTTTTCGAAAATTTTGAATGGGTTATAACTCTAGGAAACAGTAGCCCAGATCGAGGAGTAAAAGTCACAGTTGACAACGAGGGAGACATTATAGCAATAGGAGATTTTACTGGTACTATATTTATGGGAGAGGTTAATAATATAGGTACACAGGACGTTTATTTAAATAGTTTAGATCAAGGAGTTTACGTTGCTAAATATAATAAAGGAGGCGTTATTCAATGGGCTACATCAGTATCTTCCACTTCTCCACAAGGTCCTATTTATGCTAGATCTGTTATAACTGATGCTAACAATAATATTTATGTTGCTTGCGATAACAATCTCACCGGATTTATAGAAATAAACAAATATGATTCGGATGGGATCTTATTAAATACAATCACCGTCAATGTTACGCCAGATCAATTCCTGGGAGATATAAAAGTAGATAAGTATGAAAATATTTACATCTGTGGATCATTTGAAGGAACTCTCACATTAGGTACATACACACTTACTTCTACTGGACAAGATTCAGCTTTTGTTGCAAAAATAGATCCATCATTATCATTTGTTTGGGCTAAACAACTTACTACTACGACATATTCTAAAGCTTATGAACTATCAGTTCTTAAGGAGGAATATTTATACTTAACAGGAGTTTTCGAAACACAAATTGATCTTGATCCTATCACACTAAACGGAGTTGGAAATCCTGACATGTTTGTTGCTAAGTTTTCTACTGGAGACGGAACATGTTTATGGGGAGACAGCTTTGCTTATGATGCTAGTACATCATTTGGAAACACCTCTATATGTATAGACCCAAAAGGGCATGTACTAGTTACTGGATCCTATGAGGGAACTATAGAGATAGAAAATCAGAAAATATCATCATTCCCAGGAACAACAGATATCTTTGTACTTAAACTTCTTTCTACTGGAAAATTAATTTGGGTGAAAATGTGTGGAGGGCAGGGGGGAGATGCTGCTTATGATATAGAAAGTGACTCTGAGGAAAATGTTTATATAACAGGATCTTACACTTCTCCTGCATATTTTTCTCCAGAAGAAATTGAATCTAGAGGGGGTACAGACATCTACTTAACAAAATTTAATAAGGACGGTTTATTAGTAGACATAGTTACTGCAGGTGGAATCAATAACGATTCAGGAGCAGACCTTGTACTGGACAAAGAAGAGAATCTTTATATAACTGGATACTTTGAGGGTGAATCTGAATTTTCCCCATATATTGTCCTTTCCCCTCCTGGCGGTTCTTTAGATGCTTTCTTAGGAAAAATCCCTAAGCAAAGATTCCAAAGTGGATTAAAAATTGGTGGAGTTCAATCATGGCTAGGTTCTCATTCTTGGTCATGGAAAGAGGAAAAATTATACAAGGAGGAGTTTGAAATTCCTCTTGCCACTACTATATTTATAAATCCTATTGATTCATTAATCCCCGGTAAAAAGAATCACATATGGACCCTTACCGATACAGAAACAGGTGAGACCATAGTGAAGATAAGAAAAACCCCATACTTTATATGGACCTTCTTAAATCCTGGATTCTATACAATATCTTGTGAATTACAAGATGCCAATGGTAACATATATCAAACAGAGCATAGGGGGATGATAAGGGTTATAGATCACAAAGAAGCTTTCGCAGGAGATTTAAAACCCGAAGTTGTAAATCCTGAGGACTACTTACTAAGATCCATCTATTATAATAGGAAAGAATTAGGATTTCCCCCTCTGAATAAGTATCAAGATTTATTTTAAAATTCTGGCTAGCTTTCGTTTGTAGTGATATTTCCTTTAGCTTCCAGTAGAACTTTTCTTACGTTACCAGGCTGTGCAATTTTCCATTTAGTTCTTCTTGCCTGGTGGAGTCTTGATTTAGCAATTCTGGAAACACTTACCGAATTATTTTGGTTACCCCCTAAAACGTGGTAATATTTTTCGTCCTCACCAACATATATTCCAACGTGCCCTCCTCCATTTCTTTTGAAAGTTAGGATATCACCCAACATAGGCTCATCAACTTTATTACCGTACTTGGCCCAATTTAAAGCCCATAAGGGTCTTTCAACCACTTCGAATCCAGCAACATGTACACAATGTGCTATAAATAAACCACACCAGGGTATTTCGTCGTTAGTGTAAATACTTTTTAGTCCAAGTTCTCCTGCCCATCCGAGAATAACTGGATTGTGTGCGGAGCCAACTATTTCTTTTACCCCTAGATTTTTCACCGCTTCTACTAGTATTTTTGGGGATTTTTCGTCCTTAAGCCAATTGTAATTCATGTTTATTTTTTATTTGTATATTATTTTTATGTTGTATATTCCCTATAAACATCTAAAATATCCGGTACTATCGGATGTCTATGGTTTTTCTTCAATGTTATGACTTTAACTCCTTCTACTCTTGCAGAAAGAGTATTCATAAAATCTAGTCCAGATTCTTTTTTGTTTTTCAAGTCAATCTGTGAAGTGTCTCCACATATGATTATTTTAGAACCAATCCCAAGCCTTCCTAATACCATTTCCATCTGGTTCATAGTTACGTTTTGTGCCTCGTCAACAATCACACAAGAATTAACGAGTGTTCTACCTCTCATAAAAGGAAATGGTAAAATCTCTATAATCCCATCACTGAGTAATTTCTCAACTTTAGTTTTTTCATAGACCATCTCGAGATTTGCATAGATAGGAGCTAACCAAGGATCCATTTTTTCTTTTAAATCCCCAGGAAGAAAACCTATATCTTCCTTTGCCACTGTTGGTCTAGTAATAACTAGTTTTTCAATCTCCCTGTTAAATAGCATGTCCAGAGCTATTTGTACTGCTAGTAACGTTTTTCCCGACCCAGCAGCTCCTTTAAGAACGTTAACGGGATTTTCTAAAATGATAGCTTTAGCATCCTTTTGTTCGTCGTTTAGATTAATTTTAAACTTAATAGGATTTTTAGGTTTTCTTTTTTGTGTCCAGTTGCTTCCTGTAGTCATAAGATTTTTTTTATTTTAAGAAACATATTTGATGTTTCTCTGTTTAATAATTAACCCCGTCTTTTCTTAAAGTATTAAATACAGGATATATATCAAAAAAAGAAAAATCAAATGGCAATAACAATTACTGAAATCCTCGGAACGGATTCTATATCAGGATCAAGATTAACTATTAATGCTAACTTTTTGCTCCTAGAAAATGCTTATAATGATTTAGAAAACACATTTAATATTAATGTGTTAACTGGATCATTAGACGTTTCTAGTGCATCGAGTGGACAAATAAAATCTAAATCCCTCCTATCTAACAGCTTGGTGATGCCAGCATCTGGTTCACCCACCATTCAAATATATGGTACAGGAGCAAGTGGAGGTTCTATAGTGTTTACAAACACAGTGGCAGGAGCTACTGGTATTTTTTCAAACATTCTTCAGGTCAATAGCTTTTCTGCTTCTGGGGCATCAACATTTGGGGCAACAGCAACTTTCCAAAGTGTTCTTAATGTAGAAGGAAGAATGACGATAGGAGCTTCCGGTAATTTTGTAAATACAAATAGAAAAGCTACCGTTGGTTCAACTACAGCTTTTCCTTCTGCACCTGGTGCAGGTGTTACTGGAACATATTCCAGTCCTTACCAATTAAATTTAACTGAAAATGTTATCTATATACAATCAGACTTTGTTTCAGGCGCGACGGCTGATGCTTCAAACGCTACAGGATTTTTCTTTTATGCAGCAACAGGTAATGGAGCAACTGCTTCTGATATTCCTGCTGGCTACACAGTAACATTAGTAGACGCTGCTACCACTGCAGGAATAATATCTACTGGAGTTACTGGTCCTTCGCCTTACTATTATACAGGATTTTCTACAGGAGACGGCTCTTATTCAGATCCTATTATACAAACACCTGGTAACCAATACAAGTCATCAATTACACTTATGTGGGAGCCAAGAATAGATCAGGGAGCAGCGACACAAAAAGGATCTTGGGTGGTTGTTAATTCTACACAAGGCTTTACATTCTAATAAAGAAAAAATAATCGATGGCAAAGACACCTTATATAAGACCTATAGCAGTTCAAGGAGGCACCTTTTATACCTTCTCTTCTTCTGCAGAGGATTTATCTTTAACCTTTAATAATTCATTAAAGAAATTTACTTTCTCTAAATATGCTTTATTAAAACTCCCAGAATTCGGAACTCCGACATATGGAGAGAACACCTTACAGTTTAATGCTATCGATACGACTTTTTTAGATGCTGCTGCTGGGGATTTTATATTAACAAATCCAAATAATTTAAGTCCTTCACCAGAGATCTCTTTTCAAAATTATTGTTTAAACCTAGAGTCAACTATTATTTCAGATCCTAATTATAATCAGGATTTAAAAAGAAACGTTTCAGAAAGGGTTTTTTGGAAATGGGTTAAAGAACTAGGGGGTGTTAGATATAGGACAGCAAACACGAATGAAGTAGTTGCCTCCCTAAATCAAACACTGACAACATCAAAAGATGGATATCCATATTCCGATAAAAGATGGGTAGAGGAGGACACTTTATTAACAGGAAACGGAACACCTAATCCTAGATACGAAAGAATAGTTCAGTATATAGGGGACATAGACGTTGTAAACTCTGTACAAAATTCAGAAAACGCATATTCAGAGGTTTATATTCATGTACCTACCGGAGACGGAGGAACGCCTTATGTTTTATTTAAAACAATAGCAGACGAAAATTATTATCCGGATAGAACATGGACACACTTACCTCTTGATCCAACTGATACTGAATATATCCAGGGACGTGATTCTGCTTCTGGTCTATACGGTCCTAATGGATTACCTAAATTAGCAATATTTGATCAGGACGTTTTAGGAGAACCTGGTGTTAGTGGAACATCTGCAACTGGATCTTTTACAAACAATTGGTATTCCCCAAGAGATGAGGCTAATTCGTATTTTACTGATCCCACTTTTTTCGATAGTAGTAACTATGAAATTGAAAAATACTTAGCAGTTTCTGGTCCTGGTGGCTACTCTGTAACATATAAAAGAAACAATCTTGATGGAGTTCAGATAGATTTTGATCCAGCATCATACAAAGCTATTCAAAATTACGTGGGAATTTCAACGATTGAAGAATGGAACGGAACCCCTATTACAACTTCTTTTGAGTTTAATGCAGTTTTAGTTTATTATGATGTTTATGATCCTAATAATCCCACCGATTCAGAAACTAATCTTTATGGAATTCTTTTCTTAAATGATCCTGAGCCTGTTTCGACAAACGCAGCCAAGCTTCCCTCGTTTAAGAAATTTAAGCCAGATGCAATTACTAAACTTAATGGTAATTCTTACGGGTTTAAAATAAACCTAAAGTTTGATACCGATGTGGAAAGCACTGGAGTTGAGCAGGCTATTAATGACTACTCATCTTTTTCACTTTCCATCTTTATGGACGCAGCTACTGTTTTACAAGATGCCGCTAAGAATCTTAATGACAGGACATTGCAGATAGCTAGTATGCAGAATGATATCAATGATCTTAAAGATCTGATAATAAACACTGACGACAGCACAGAGATAAAAGCAAGATTAGATGTAATCGAGGCTTCTTTACAAGCAAATCAGGCTCTTTTCGATAACACGCAGGATATTCTAAGTCTTATAGAAAACAATAGCGATACAATCAACGACATATTACAGAATCAGACTTCTATTAATATGTCATATAATCTTGACCTATTAAAAGACGGTGACGGAACATCAGTAGATAGAAACACTCCTAATATATTAAAAGTTAATGTCACACAACAGGATTATAATATTTCAACCAATTCGTTGTTTACTATAAATCCGGTGGCAGGAAATACTATTCCTCTTTCGATTTATACTAACTATTTGAAGCATAAAAATAACGGAGTTTCAATAACAGCTAATAATGACATTGTTATAAGAATAGATGACAGCATAAACAAATGGAAAAAAGGACAAGTTTTAAGACTTGTTATAGGAGATGATATAGATCTAGGAAATTATTCACTTGTTATTTTAACTGACGCATTAGGTGAATATCCTAAATCAACCCCTTCAGGAGTACCATATTCTTCTGTAGTTGCAGGATTCCTTAACACGCAGTTTTCTGGATCTAATTATAAACCAATTTTTGATATTGTTTGTATAGATGATAAGAACTTAATATTTGAAGTTGATCAAATAAAATAAAAAAAAATGTCGAATACTAAAAATTCATTTTCATCATTAATAGCACAGTTTCTTAGGCTACAGAAAAACTCTCTTGAGATTATAAATAAGCTTAATGATGTGACAACATCTTCTAAGGATTCTGTTGAGATAGAATTCCTGATGGATGATAACACTTCTGAAAATATACAAATACCATCATTCGGATATTTAAAAACAGAAATAAACAGGCTGGACCAAAATATAAAAGCCTTATCTGGATTAGAAGATAACAGAGCGAATGTTAGAAATCCGGACGGAACAGTTGCTAAAATATATCAAGCTAAAACACTAAAAGATCCATCATCTCCTGCTAGTCTACAGGTTCCTTCGACATTCCAAGCTAGAAATAATTGGTTTTTTGAATCTTTTCTAAATCCTCTTCTTTATATAGAAATCGATGTTGAAAATCAAATACCTGAAAATTCAGAAAGTGTTTATGTAAAAAGAATAATTGCTAACACACAATCTGATGTACAGAAGCAATATTTTGACAATAATATTAAAGGTAGAAATGATTTAAGCGATGCTGATTTTATAGCTTCGTTAGAGAGCCAAGGCATTCAGTATTTTATTGACGAACAAATAAATGATTTAGATCTAAGAACAATAAGATATACAGGTTCTTTTGGAGTATTAAGAATATTTGATGAGGAAGTACAGATAACTGTAAATGGAACAACAACTACTAATACAGTTAGAAAATACAAACTTAATACTCTAAAATACAACGACGTTTTAGCAGATACACAAAACTCTAGAACATTAACCAAAGGTGATATATTAATAACTGCTGGAGGAACTAAATATGAAATAACATCGATTGATTCCACTAATCAAACCGTGGTAGTTAAAAGATTATTTGGATTTGAACCTATACAGCTGGGAGATTCAGTATTAACAATATATTCTAATGTGTTGTCTAATAGACAGGTAGGGGTAAATGTTGGATTCGATGAAAGACAGGGAGTATTTATCAAATCTATTGATGGCGATTTTAATGTTGCGTCTAGTAAATATAGCCCAGGAATTTGCTTCTGGTCTAATGAGCTTCAGATATCAACTACTGACGGAGTAAAAACATTAGAGGCTTTTTACAACTCTCAGGTTTCTGATTTTGGAAAAATATTTATAGCATCTGCAAAAGATAATACTATTCCCGCTATATACGGACAAACCCCAGCAGCTCCTGTAGTTTCTCCTGGTAACTTTAAAGTTGTAAGGGTAAATTCACAAATAACAAACTCTAAAGAGAGCGACGCTTTTAAAGATAAGGTTAAAACTAAGAATACACTTAAGAATGAAGTGGATTCTATAGATAGAGCAATAGATCAAACTAGAAAACAATTATCCGAACTAACGACAACTTCTGTTGGTAAAACACCAACCGCAGAATTTAAAAAGTTAAATGATAAAATTAGTGCTCTCACAAAAGACAAAAGTGTTAAAACTGAATTGGTAGCTACCACGATAACAGAATTAAACAATTTAATTATAGCGGTACCGGAATTAACTGAAGCACCTAAATATAGAGTAAGGGGATTTTGGCCTATACCTGAACCTATAATTGATCCTAAAACTGGAGAGCAAAATATAGTTCAGTTTAATGTAAGATACAGATATCTTTCTTTGACAGGTAATCCCAACGGAGTAGATCAGATAGATTACATTGATAACAATGGCGTAGCAAAAACTGGTCAGTTTACTAACTGGATTCAATTTAAAAGCGACGTAAGGAAGAAAGTATATGATACTAATACTGGAACATATGTATGGCAAATTGAAGACGTTAGCGACGCTAATACAGTCAATATAAACCAGCTAGATATTTCTATAACAAAAGGGGAAAAAGTAGAAATCCAAGTACAGTCAGTATCTGAAGCTGGATGGCCAACTAACCCTTTAACTTCTGATTGGTCAACATCGGCAATAGTTGATTTTCCACCAGATCTTGTTGTCGAGGTTGACAACTCATCTTTTATTGTACAAAACAACACAGACACAGCAGTTTCTAAAGTACAAAGCGATTTACAGGCAAAAGGGTTAGATCAGCATTTATCTACTCAATTCACATCGGGTGATAAATTTTACGCTCATAATTCTTCAGTGATTGCATCTGGATTTTTTGATGCAACAGGGAAGGCGCTAGATCTTTTCCAGAAGCTAACACAAATTGATAACGAACTACAATCATTAAGAGCATTGATTGCTAGAGCTAAAGGAACATTAGGTGTTTATATTAGAAGTGGAAACACTTCTAACAAAGTGAATCCTGGAAGTACTATAAACTTATTTGCTGGATACTATGATCAACTTATAGATCTTTCAAATCCTAGTAACAAAGGTAAGATAGCAAACGTTGTTTACTATCTAGAATTAAGAAACGAAGCAGCAACACCACTAGAACTTTCTTCATTAATACCAGGAGGTCAAGGAGTTAAAGCACCAAATTCTATTACTAGTCAGGCTGATTACAACAATAATAGGAAGTACGGAGAAACTCCAATTCAGCTTTCTGGTATTGTTGATGCTAATGTTAATACATCTTCTCCTGGATCTTTTGTTCAAGCTTCTGGATATCAAAGTGGAAACGCATACTCACAGTTTGTTTATAATAGATATAAGAGTGTAGGACTTGACGAGGGATTATATTTTGTTCCTTCCACAACATTAGCATGGAACATAGATAATGGTTCAACAGTGGGAGGCAGCCAGTTACCTATAAATAATGATGGCATAATAATACCATTTAAACCATCTACAACAAGTGTGGTAAGTGCGGGTGCTAACGCTAATATATGGAGTGGTACATACACAGGTGGATCACCAGATATTAATGGGGATCTTAATGAGTTCTGTATCCATATTTCTCATCCTGATATAAACGACGGAAATTCAACAATTTTTGAATCATTGATAAGGCCTTCAGTTTTACCTGCAGGACCTATGAATTATCCCTCTTTTAGACACGCTTTAGGATTTGAGACTGATACAAATATATCAGCTTCTGTACCAGGAACTCAATCTTCTTCGTACCAACAGTTGGAATATTATCCAGCTAACTCCGGGTCTTCTTTTGGTACTGACGATAACTCATATCCTAATAAACTAGGATTTGTAGAAACTGACGAATTCCTATGTGGTAAGTTCTCTTGTGGATCCTATTTATTTTTAGCTCCTACTAATCACACAGCGGTTCAGATAGAAGGATCTACTCAATTGGCTAAAAAGACATTAGATTTTGGTCAGGAGAATGCTATAACAGTACCACTTGTTTTTCAAATGAGAGCTCAAGATAAACTAGGATACGTTGGAGGATGGAGATCTGCAGGTAACCTTAAGAATATTACCTACACTAAGAAAATAGGAATAGATATACAGGTAAAAAACGAAGATCTTTTTTCTTTCGATGTTTTAGTGTCAGGAAGTTATACTAAGACTTCGTTAGTTTCACCAGCTTATTCTCAAAGTAAGAAAACAACTATCTAGTAAGTGGCAAGGAAAATAATTAAACAAAATTCTTCTTTTGGAGTTCTCAGAGCCAATCCAAGAATATCCGGAAATGTAAAAATTACAGTTGATTCCAAAAGTGATATATGGCTTAATTCTATAGATTCTAATTCTGAGATGTCTAACAGCTATTATAAAGGCTTTAGGATATCTCCAGAAACTTCTTATGATAAGGATCTTTATAGATTTTTCAGAGAGGGTAAAACCCCATCACAGTTTGTTTTTGGTATGTTTGGTGAAGGAGATCCGGTCCAGAACCAGATAAAGGATTTATCAGACAGCTACAGTTTTTTTTATAGCTCTGGTGTTTCTCCTTTAATCTCCGACAAATATGATGAAGATTTCTCTTACCTAGCTCCATTTTGGTTAGGTGAAGATATACCTGATCATTTTGTTATTTTTAAATTAAATGATCCGATAGATTATTCATACAAAGTTCCAGTAACTTCTCTTGTTATCGGAAGCACATATAAAGTTTTACAGGACACCTCAATAGATCCACAAAGTGCTGGATACCTTCCTTTCCAGATATCTTCAGGAACACAAACTTACACAGATGGCAATGTTTTCACTGCTACTTCTTTTAGTTTTAATGTTGTACAGGGACAAGGATCTGTAATACTTTTGGACCCATTATACAACATGGGAAATGTTGAAAACACGGAGGATCATTTCTACGATAAGATATTACCAAAGTCTACTGTTGTAGCAAGTTTTGATTTAACTGCCGATTCTAAAATAGGTAAATATCTAAGAAAGATAAAAAATACTCCTGGGTATACTGATAGTCTAATAGATGTTAGATTTGAAGAAAATCAGTTAACTACTTTTAATGGTGTTAATTATCAAGTTGGAATATTTGATAAGAAAGGGGATTATTTAATAGATTATTATAAAAATCCAGAAACCCAAATAGGATTCGAAGATTTTATAACTAACGGATTCAGAAACAATGGGGTATTAAGCTATAAGCTTTTAAATCTAGAGTTTTTATTTAATGACAACGACTCTTCCAATTACACTATAAATAGATATTTTGGGTTATATGTTAATGCCCCAGAGATAGCTAATTTTAAGATAGATGGGGATGCACTTTACAAAAGTCAAGGAACCTCTGGAAACACCCCAGTTCCTGAAAAAAATAATAAAGGATACTATTACCAAGAAAATTCTTATTACCAATATAATGACAATGGAGTAAGATTATATTTAGATCCTAACTACATATCGGGGGTTATACCAAACTCAGATGACGTAAACATATTAGAGGAAACTAAACTTTTTTGGATAAAAGACAAGAAAGATAATTTTCACTCTCTAAAAAGGTACGAAGATTATGGAAATTCATCACCAGATCCACTGTATTCAGTTTACGGAATAAATGGATACGAGAACCAATTAGTAATACAAGATACATCTCTAGACCTATCTTTATTATCAGGAAAGGACGTAGATACTAGAAAGCAATATCCTGCAGTAACTACAGGACAGAAAGGAAGAGGGTACAGCGTTATTAGAATAGCAGGAGAGCTAAATAATTATAACGAGAATTCATTTATATTTTATAATCCTTTAGGCTATCATGGATTACCTGGCGCTAAATATGACATAATTAGAGCATCGGATCTTTCTTCTACTATTGATGAGTGGGGACCTGGAAGCTTTTATGCCCAGGACAATGTTTATTATTATCATCCCTTTGGAACAAATGAAGAAATTGCAGAGGCTTTAACCGGTATTTTCAATAGTTTCAATTACAACTCATTTGAGGCCTTTAATTCAGGAGACGAGATTGTAATAAGAACAAATGCAGTTGGTATACAGGAGAACACTAAATATTATTTAGACTTTTTTCAGAATTTTACAACATCCCAAAGAATGCCTGATACCAAAAGAGGCATTGTCTTTATAAATGAAAAAGATGTTTGTGATATAAATCAGAGACAATCATTCTTAGGCGGATCTAATTATGCTAATACAAGAGTTAAGGTTAAGATAGAGGATGCAAATAAGATAGAGATAGGCAAAACGTTTATAGAAACTATAAAAAGTACATCCACAGATTCATTTAATAATATACCAGAATACTCAAACAGGGGAGCTTCTATTGTTGTAGGAAAGTATAGGTTTGTTGATCAATATGCTAAAGACGAGAAAGGTGAAATAGTAGGACTTAAGGATTTTGAAACACACGCCACGCTCGAAATATCTAATTTTACTGAATCAATAGCTTTTGGTACATCTGGATCTATTTCAGCATTTGATACGTATGACGTTCCGCTAGGAATTTTTTCTTTCTATGGATTAAGAGAAATAGATATGGATTTCTGGTATAGCCAATATGGATATACTCCAACATCTGAGTACTATAAACATTTAGATGTTCAACCTTCAGGAATAACTAAAATAGTTCCAGGAAAAACATACTTCGTATCTTCTGGAGCGACAATAATATATCCAACTTCAGGATCCCCAATTAATACTATAATTGGACCGGATTTCTTTGAAGGGATAGCAGGAGAAGAAGAGTATACATTAGCCACCGGTTCTACTGGAGCAGAGTCTAATGTTTTTCCGACATTGTCATCAAGAGGAAACATTACGACTGGAGTTACCACTAGTAATTTTGATTATTCCTTTTATCCGGACTTAGATTCTTTTCCTGGATTTTACGGTATACAGTCTCTTGAGTTTATTGATAATGCCATAGGATTAGACACAAAATATAAACAGTTAAATTTTGGTAAGCTAAGTTCTGAATATGACTACACGAAGGATAATTATAATCCATTATTTGCTACCAACAGTAGAGTTAGTCCTTATATAACTAAATGGGTTTATAGAGGAGGAACAGATATTAGAGGAAATGGATATAGATTAAATGCTAATATAGCTTTTAGTCCTTTAAATTTTTCACCGAGTTTCTTTAGAAGAGCACAGGATCCGCAATACTTTACTCACGAATGGTACCAGTTACAAAAACCGCCTTATTCTTTTCCAGAAGAAAGTATACATTCTGACAAAAATTATCTAGCTAGTGAAATCAATCTTTCCTTCTTGTCGGATGCAAATCCAGCCTTAAGGGATTATTTCTTAGATTATTTTTCAATCGAGGGAGATGACTTAGCACAATATTATCCAGGAAGCACAACAATAAACAAAATAGGTTTAACCGAAAGATATTCGGTGTTTGACTTTAATAGTGGTAGTAAATTTTCAGAAACATTATTTAGGGGTGCTAAGGTAAGAATTAAAAGGACATTCACTGACTATGCACAGGGAGAATCAATTAAATACATCGAGGATGATAGATTTTATGATGACTATAAGTTCTCTTGTGTTATAGTGCCTGTAAAAAACATACTAGATGAAATACAAACCCCAGTTAAGATAAAAGTAGTAGAGAATAGAACATTTAAGAATATAACTTTTATCATAGAGGTTTTAATTGAAGATGCTAGGGTTTTGAATTTTGAAAATATAAGTCCAGAAAATCAATATCTAGATTTAGATTATTTCTTATTATACTCATTGAAAGACAAACTAGATAGCTCCTATTTTTCTACCGTTGTTAGTTCTTCACTTCCTTCTGGATTAGTAGAATTACCTACAGTGGGAGATATCAAACTATCTTCAGCACTTAATATATCATCTGCTCCCAACATCCAAGGACTATTCTCAACTGTTAATAGCGGTACAGTAGGGAACGAGGGCGAAATTTATATTATTCCTAATCCTGATTATGAAACGGATTTAAGAGATGAAATAAATTTCACTTATCTTCCTTCGGTTCAACCAAATCCAATTTCTGGACCTAACACAACTAGTCCTGGATCTTTCTATGGAATTGCTGGACCTTCTCCTTACAGTGGCTACACCCTTCCTTTTCCTACTGGGGTTGGACAGAGTGTTATAAATTTTACCAATATACAACCAGGATACCAGTTTAACTTCAGTGATATTGGTATACCTGGTCCTGTTAACATACCAACTATAGCAAACTATTCATCGCTTTTAAATATTCCTATCTACCAAAGACAAGGCGGAATAGGATATTGGGAAAATATTTTAGAAAAAATATCTTTTGCTAATCTTTCCTTATGGGTTAACACAGGATATCCTTATATAGACTATTTAACTTATGAGTGGGATGAAACATCGGAAACCACGAAGGTGTTAGAAAACCAATTCGTTTTAGAGTTTATCAAGCCTTCGTTCTTTGAACAGGAAACTGTTATTGTTCCAGTAGAAATAACAGATAAGCCACAAGAGTTAAGCGTATTTAATGTGGGATATGAAACAGAGGATATCGACGGACAAAGTGAGCTTTATAGATATGGAGGAGAATACGTTCCTAGCTTCAGAGAGGTTTTAAATTTCGAAGATGTAAAATACGATGTTCCTGCATGGACAATACCAAACTATAACACATTCACAGTAAAGGTTGTTGAAAAACCAGAAGAATCATCATCTTACGATATTGGATCTACTAGTTGCTTAGAAATAAACGGTGTGGCCCAGGGAGAAATAAATTTAATCAAGGGAGTAATCTATTACTTCGATCTTAGTGATGCTAGCAATACTGGATATCAAATATATTTTTCCGAGAATCAAATTGGCAACGATATTTCAAATGATTCGATAACTCAGGGATATACACTATTTGGAACACCAGGAACTACTGGATCCTATGTAGAGATAGACGTGCCTTATGACTTCCCTTCTACTGTTTACTACGTAGCAAATGGAGGAAAATACATGGGAGGGGGTATAAAAGTAATAGATCCTATAGAGTACTCTTATTGTTCTTTTGGTCCATATAAAGATAATTTTGGAGTATCTAAAAATGTTAACTATTATAAGTACTCTCCTCAATGGATATTTAGAATCGGACAAAATTCCCCTTATAATCCTGTTTACACGATTATAGGAGAAACCCCAGTGGATAAAAGAAATCTTTCTATTTTTGAAAGTTCTTGGGATCCTGGATTTTATAGAGAATACACTGGTCCTACTGGATATGTAAATCTCCCGGGTACTAGAGTAATGAAGGAGCAAAAATCTTTCTTCGGTAGCAAATTCATGCAGACTCCAGACTTGATAAATTCACAGAAACAGCTTGTGTATTTTCAGTCATTAAAAGATGTACTAGATCTAAATTATAATAACTACCCTAACTATGAAATACTATGGGAAAATACCCCCACTGAATTAAAAGGTGTTATTTTAATGGATAGAATGCTGAATAGATATTTCTTAGAAAACGGTGGCAAAGAATCTTTTAATAAATTCATAATTCCTGAATTTGGTTTTGGAAACACTTCTGATATTGATGACGATTTCAAAGAATATATGAATCAAAATATAATTCCTATATTTCAATCTAAACTAAACAGAGGATATCTTAAAAAAGTACCGGTGTCATCAAATGAGACTTTAGTACCAGTAATAGGTAATTTAGCAGATTATCAGAAATTGATTAATGGATATTTTAATTCTGAAGAGGTAAGATACACTAAAGTAAATGATCTAAGATACGAATTTAGAATTCCTAAAGATCCTTCTTTCAATTATTCTGTCTGTTTCTCTATAGATATAGGAAAAATTTAATAGAGGGACGGATTTTTGATATATAATGTAACTATAAAAAGAGATGCCACAGATTAATATACTAAATATTTTACAGGGAGACAATCAGTCTACCATAGTTGATAAATTAAATTATAACTTTGACCAAATACTTAGTGCAGGCGGAGGACCACAAGGAGCTCAAGGATTGATAGGTCCTACTGGACCCATTGGACCTCAGGGACCTCAGGGGGTTCAAGGAGTTCAGGGACCTTCAGGAACCAAATGGTTTGTACAAGACACATCTCCTGCCTCTGGTGGGATTACCGGATCAAATCCTTGGACTTTTCCAACTTTAGGAGATTACTGGCTAGATCCAGATTCTGCAAATCAGGATATTTATGTTTTTACTGCTACTGGATGGGTTAATACCGGATATGGATTAAACGCGGGAGATTTATTTCAGAAAGTAACACCTATTGATATAATTGGGGGAGCTACTGCACAAGCCATATTACTAGCAGGTGCGACTGCAGGAGATAAAGGATTGGTGTTATCTGATTCTACAATTACTGAGTATACCCCTGGTGGAACTGCAATAGACAATCTAAACTTCGAAAATGCAAAGCTAAAGATTGCTACTAAAGATGACAGAACAAAGCTAATAAGCTTTGCTAGATCTACTTTCGATATAAGCCCGAGTGGATCTGGATCAACTGGAAGTTTGTACAACCCATATTTTTCTTGGGACCTTTCAGTTAACCCATCGGGGTCTACTGGAGCAGGATTAGGATTTTATAATCTTAGCTTTGTAAATCCCAAGGGATCAATAGGTATAGTATCAAATGGAGCAACTGCCGAGTCTGGTATAAACATGCTAAGCAGTAGTGAAATAACTGCAACTTCATCCAGTGATAATATCTTACTTAAGACATCTTCAGTTAATAAAGGAACTTTTATAGATGCTAGTTCTAATGGGGGATTTTTAGAACTCTCTAATAACACGTCCACACCTACTAATCAATCTTTTGCTCCTGTTTTTGCTAATTCTACCGGATTAGGTGTAGGATTAGGAACTGGTGAGTTTAAACACGTCGGTGCTTCTGTTGATAATAGAAGATTGGCAGTAAACGGAAACGCAAGTATAGGTACAGGATCATCACCTCACACATCTTCTTTATTTGTAGGAGAATCCGGAACCCCTAATTATAATTTAGGTGTTCTTTTTGTTAATGGACATGCAATGGTAGGGTACAATAATCCTACCGGAGATAGCTCCGGCGGATTACAAACAACGGGACCTTCAGAGTTAGCTGGAAGATATCCACAATTATTCGTTACCTCCCCTAATTATGGTCCAGGATTACAAATAAAAACTAAAGGTGCTAATTATTCTCCTAGAACAACAATAGGTGACGGCATCTTTGATAGTTCTGGAACAGGGCCTAGCATAGTTCAAGAATTTTTTGCTGGAACTGGATACAACTTGGGTGGTTTTAATCAGCCTTTAATAAATTACACACAAAAGATATCTAATGTTTCTAATGCAGGTGCTTCTGGTCCGGTTTTTTCAATTACAACATTTGTAAATGGTGGGGTTTATAATTATTCTAGCGCAGCATATAGAACTCTTATAGAAACTAAAAATTCTAATAAGAGATTAGAAATTATGGCCAATGGTACTGGTGGAGGAAACACTATTATCATGGGAACTATAAATAGTTCTTTGCTATCGATTTATGGTGCTTCTGGAAGTACAACAGGAGGGGTTTCTATTGGTGTTAATTCAAACCTATCTCCAGAATTAGCTTCTCTAACTGGCGCAACATACAGAGCTAATAATAGAGCTAATCACAGCTTATATGTTACTGGGGTACAAACAATTGGTACTGATGATCCTCGTTCTTTATTTAATCTTGGTGCAACTGGAAACAATGCTGCAGTGGGTGGAAATTCTTTACTAAAAATACATAGAAATTTATATTCCACAACATCTTCTATTGGTAAAGGAACATTTGCCTCTGGGCTTTCGGTAAACAATTACCCGAATGGTATAGAGATAACTTCTATTGTTCCGCTTAATCCGTCTACTGGTCCTAGTGCTAATGACTCCGTTGCTATTGCGGTAGGTGCATCAACTGGAACATCACCAGTAACTGCAGCAAACACTACAGGATTCTTCGTTTCTAATTTAGGTACAAATATATCGATAGGACAGTCAATAGATTATACATCAGCTATAGGTGTTTCTGGGGCTGGTTCTGATTATGCTATCAAAGCTAAAGGTAATATTGGGGTTACTGGAGATATTGGGGTTACTGGAGATATTGGGGTTACTGGAGATATTGGCGTCACAGGGGATGTTACAATCAACGGGAATAATACAATAACTGGAGGAGCATTAACAGTGGGATCAGGTGGAACACCTATTAAAAAAATAATATCGGGGGTAATTACTTGTAATATGAATGGGTCTAATCCGGTTACTATAGTAAGTGGTAGTGGATTTACCGCCAGTATGGTTGCTTCCGGATTAAATACTGCAAGGGTACAGATAACTTTTACTACTGCATTTTCTACTAGTGAATTAGTTGTATTAGGTAGTGTTTATTCTGGTACACCAACTAATGCTAATATAGGAGTTTTCCCTTATGGTGCAGTTAGTACTACTACATGCCAGTTTATTTTTGCTGGACTTGGTGCTGGTACAGCAACACTTAATTTTATAGTACAAGAAGTAGCATAAAAATGGAAAATATTAAAGTGATGTTCATACAAAAATATTCTGATTTACACAATGATCTGAATAAATTAGAAATGGAGATAGAGAAGCATTTAAAAGATAAGAAAGATCTATTAGAAAATGATCAAAAATTGGAAGATCTAAAAAGAAAAACAATTGAGACGGTAGATCTATTAAATAAAACAAGAGAAGATGAAAGAAGAATCTTTAATTACCAAAATTCTTAAAAGAAAGGATATAGTGCTTGTTGCAGCTATTTCAATATTGCTTCTATTGCTATTTAGACAGTGTAGTAGCAACGCAGACCTTAAGTCCCAGATGTTTATACAGAATCATAATTTAGATGCACTAAAAGACACTGTAAGACTCCAAAAGAACAAAGCAGGAGAAGACATGTATGTTAGAAAAACACTTCTTGCTTCTAAGAAAAATCTGGAGGATTTAAATAAGAATCTTGCGGATGAGCTTAAAAAGGTTAAGGGTGATGTTATTGTCATACACGATGTTGAAACAGTTGTCGAGACTGACACACAATATGTTAATAATTATCTGACTGTTTATCCTGATGGAAGTTATAGTCTTGATTGGAAATTTGACACTACATTCTCTGCAAATAACTATAGAAAATTTTCAGGAAATAGCTTTTTTAAAATAGATTCTGTTACTAATAAAGTGACTCCAGGTGCAACCAGAATAAATGAAGACGAAATGGGATTTTCTTTTGTGACTGGATTAAGGGAAAAAGATAAATCTTTAGAAATTTTTGTAACTCCTAAATATCCAGGAATGAAGATAACTGATATCGAGGGAGCTATTATTGATCCTTATAAATCTACTGTTTTAAAGAACATGTTCCCTAATAAGAAATTCTCTGTGGGTCCTTATGTGGGAGTCGGTTTAGGAGCAGGATACGGCTTGAATGGAAAACCTATTGCTGGTGCGATGTTTAATATAGGGGTGGGTATACAATATTCTATCATCAAATTTTAAGGGATATATAAATCATGGCTTATACCTCGACAGAAAGATTTATAAAATTCGGTAGTTACTTATTAATGGAGTATGACTACACGACTGCACCAACTCCTGAAATTTACTATGTTAACACAGGTAATCCTGCTATAGGATACGAGAAAATTGTTAATGGCTATTTCAATAATTCTGTCCAGATATTAAATAACCCAGCATCAGAATTCACAACAGGAAACGTAAGGGATCTTAGTGTTGTTCAAACCGACAAAAATCGATTTGTAACTTTAGATCAGGATTATTTAGTTCCTTATCTAGACACTGATCCTAAATTAACTTCAGTAAACAATTTACCTGTAGTATTTCCTTCCAACATAGGTGTTTATTATGACACTATAAAATTCCATATAGTAGCAGGATACAATTTCGAAAACATAGATGGTATTATAATAAAGGGCGAGTTCCAAGAGAGAACTGGAAAGAAAGCAACTATATTTCAGAGATTAATCACTAAATCTGATACTTCTTCTGTGGTTCTTAATCCTAATCCTATCTATTTAGGTGGTGCTCTTTATGATCATTACATAGAGGTAAAGATTCCTGCTTATGCTAACATGGTTTATGAGTTTGATATACTAGCAAACACACCGGCACAAGCAAACACTCTAGCAGCTAAGATATCATCGGACGGAAACGGGTTTTTAAAGGACGCTCCGATAAATGTGTCTCTATATGAGATAACACAGTCAGTTCTTAAAAATGGATATGAAAATTATATAGCACAGTTAAGAAGCTCTCTTTCTGTAATACCTAAGGATAATTTTTCTTCCTTAGCTGCTGTTATCCAACAAAATCAATTCTATAACTATCTGGAATTTTATCCAACTTGGGATGGAAATTTTTTAGAGGATTTCTTAAATGCAGAAGGTAAAGTTGGCAACATTTATTATGTAATAAACGAGATAGAGGTGAAAGAACAAGTTGGACTAACATACATTACAACTTATAACTTTAGTAACACTCAGACACAAGATTTTAATGCACCTAACATATTTAGGCCTATTCTTATAAATCCTTTGACAACTTCTTTCCTAGTTAATTACACTATGAGATTAGTTAACAAGGGGAATCAGAATCAAATAATCAGAAGATCCTCTATTAGTTCTTTTGATGTAAATAAATACGGAAAAGAAAACAACGTCATCTCTCTTACTACTGGAGCTTATTCACAGAAGGTCTATAATAAAATAATTCAAGCACCAAACGTTGTGTCGGGTGGTGTTATGCCTAATCCTGCTGCTCCTATAGAAAAAAGAATTCCTGTCTTTTATAAGGATAACAACATATCAATAACAAAAGAAACACTTGTAATAGATAGAAACGGAGATTTAATATCTGAGACATCAGTCCCTGGTGCAACTCAAATATCTGGACAGGGTAAGGGAAAAATAGTCGTTGACCCATTTGACAACTTCTATAAGTTTACAGTTTATAATTACAAAGAAGGTACATCTCCCGAGATAATAGATTTAGGAACGTCTTTAAGTTACTATCTTGTTTTTCTTGATAGCAGCGGACAGAGTGTAAGAGTCGAAAATATAAAAAACAAATCCACTGTGTCTAATCCTTCCGCTGGTCAGATAGCATTTAAAGTGGTAGACACTAATTCTAAAAAAGTTTTAGGATTTACCTCTAGAGATTTTTATATTATAACAAAAACACCGGACGGAACAGAGACTAAGCTATATTCGGGATCTTGGGAAACACAAGCAGAATTTATAGCAAGAACTAGTGTTACTGTAGGAGAAGTTACTGCAGCCACCGGTGGTGTTACTGGGTCTGCTGTTGTTACCACAACTGATGTAGCAGTCACAGGATCAACCGGAACAACTGGAGCTACTACATCTGAAGGAAATCAAATAGCTTCCAAAGTTCCTTTGACAAAACAAATCAACATTAAAAAACCTTATCCTCTAGGAAGTAGTTCTATCCTCAGTGTTAAACCAGCATCCCTAATAAACACCACTGGCGGTTTTGTAAAAACAGGAAAAGGAGAAACTACTACTCCTTTAAAAAGCAGCATTCAGTCAAATAATATAAACATAGATGCTTTGGCAGATTCTATATCAGGAAGAGAATCCCAAGGGTTAAATGTACAGAAGGTGGTTAATTATTATTTCACACCAGGAGCGCCAGGTGCTAATTTATTTAAGGGACTTAAAGCAGCTCAGTTCTTAACAGCAGCTCTTCAAGTTCACCCTAAACTAGAAAATGGAGCATTTAATAAAATATACATACAATACTGTAACGCTTTAGGATTCCCAGTTACTGATGATCCTAATTCGGTTAAAAATAATCCTAATAAATGATTTTAAATGTCAGGCAAAACGGCTTTATATTTTCATTTCCTAAGGGATTTATTTTACCAGAAGTCGTTGAAAAATATGAAAAGTATATCAATAGGATGCCTATTCCTTATGATACAGTAGATAGCTTTATAAACTCTACAATACAACAGGTTAATTTTCCAACACTAAGAACTATAGATTCAGTAGAACAAGTTAGGCCTGGCGGTTTTAAACAATCGTATAAAAGTGCAACAACTCTTCAAAATTTAATACAGAGAGATTTCACCGTTACATTTAAGCTTGGTGAGGGATTTATAAACTATTGGGTTTTGTATGAGAATATTATAAAATTTCTAGACTTCCAAAATCCTAATGAGTATCTTCCAGATTTCAGATTGTTGCTTTTAGATAACGATGGTGTAGTTATGGCTAGTGTTCTTTTACAACAACCGATATATACTTCGTTGTCGGAGATACAATTAAACTATGCAAGTACTACTCCACAATTCTCAACTTTTAGTATAGGATTTAAATGCAATTACATTAATCTCAATCTTGAAATCGGATAGAATAATAGGAATAGATTTTTCATTGAATTCACCAGGATTTTCAATATTGACTGAGAATAGTTGTAATTGGATAAGCTTACACAGAACAACCAACATCATCGACAAGATGCTAAAAAAAGAAGGATCTCCTTTTAAAGTTCTAAATGATAATAACAACATTTCAATAAACATAGTATCAAAGAAAGAATTTACGGGGGAGTATCACATAAAGGAGAGGGAAAAGATTTTAAATGCTGTCTATTTCTCCGACCTAGTGATGGATCTACTTAATCCTTATCTTGATGAAAATACCATAGTTGGTATGGAAGGATTATCCTTCGGGTCGTCTGGTAATTCACTAATAGATATTTCAATGACTACTGCATTAGTAAGGTCTGCTATAGTTAAAATAATAGATCCTAATAACTTCTTTGTTCTTTCCCCAACTACTATTAAGAAATACGCATTAAAGGGAAACTCAAAGAAAGATGAACTATATAATACATTAATAGAGAAAAGAATTGGAGATTTAAGACTTAAACCATTTTTGGACGTTTTAAAAGAATATAAGGATTCATGGATCAAGGGATCTAATAAAGTAGATGGTCCTTGTTCAGATTTAGTTGATGCGACTTGGATATCTTTATTCGTTGAGGAAAATTTAGAGAAACTTTTATCTGGTAAGAAGGTATAAGTATTAAATAATAAGTAATAATTTAAATAATTTAAGTATCATGGAAGAAAATTTCGACATTTTTAATTTGGACAATGAGGCATTTGTTAAACAAGAAGTTAAAAAAGAGGAGGACGAATTCCTCTATAAACCTTATCCTGAATTAGGTAAGGACGGGGTTTATAAATCTTTGGTTAGATTTTTACCAAACATCACAAACCCAAAAAAATCAAAAATCCACCAATACTACGTTTGGTTAAAAGACCCAGTAGATGGTACAAACCATAAAGCTATTTGTCCATCTACAGTAGGCAAAAAATCAATTCTTAAAGATCTTTTCTGGAAGCTTAAGAATTCCCCTTCTGCTAAGGATCAAGAAATTTCTAAATCTTTCTCTAGAAAAGAAGATTTCTATTCTTTGATTCAGGTAGTTAAAGACTCAAATCGTCCAGATCTTGAAGGTAAGATCATGATTTTTAAATTTGGTAGAAAAGTTAACGATCTTATCGAACAACAGATCAAACCAGAATTTGGTAATCCATCTAATCCTTACGATTTATTCGAAGGTAAAAATTTCGGTATTCAAGTAAGAAAAGTTGGCGAATGGAACAACTATGATCTATGTCAGTTTGTTGGAGACAAAATGCCAATAATGATTAATGGAGAAGCAGTCGAAAAAACAGAATCAGGTAGAGATGTTGTAACTAAATATTTAAAAACTGGTCCATTGGATCTTGATAAGTATGATTACAATGATTGGTCTGATGAAGAGTCTGAAAAAATCATGAGAATTATTAGAAACACTATTCCTGACGGAAGAATGGTTTCTGAGATTATTGGATCTAGCTCAGATTCTAAAACATCTTCAGATCCTTCTGTTTCTGCGGATGATTTTTACGAGCAAGCTAATTCAAGATCAACTACATCAACATCTGATGATGATGATGATGTTGAGGAAGCTCCAGCAAAACCTGCTAAATCCTCACCTAAAAAGTCAGCACCGTCTTTAGACGATCTTTATAACGATCTATAATAAAATAATAATGGATTGTTATGGAATCGAAGGCTTTAAGTGGACTATCAGTAGATAGAGTAAAAGGAATAGTATCTTCCGCTCTACTTAAGTTCTTTGGTAATGATCCTTATAGATTAAAAATTTACCAAGGGGGCAATAGATTAAATTTCTGTTGCCCCTATTGTGGCGATTCCAAAGACGCTAAGAAGAAAAGAGGAAATCTATATCTAGACACTTTAACCTACAAATGTTATAATGGAGGATGCGGTATTTTTAAAAATCTCAATCAATTAACTAGAGATTTTGAAATACAATCTATGCTTTCTTCTGACGAGATATCAGAAATAGCTCAGATATCTAGGGATTCGACCATAAGGAAGAAAATAAGAAATTCATTAGATTATTTCTTTGCTGAAAATTACAAGGAAATATTGGTTGACCGAGAGGATCTAAAGAATAAATTAGATCTAATAGAACTACCAGGAACTTATGGAGAAAAGTGGTTGCTCCAAAGAAATCATATACCGGATTCTAAATTTCTTTGGGATCCTTCTCGAAGGAATTTATATTTATTAAATCTGTCTGGAGACGAGACCAAAGTACTTGGCCTCCAAATTAGGCCAGTAGCAAAAAAGAATGGAGGAAGTAAATATTACACCTACAAGCTTAGTGGGATATACAAGAATCTTCTAAAAATAACGGAGCCAGAAACAATATTAAAAGCTGAGGAGGTTGATCCTATATCTAGTGTATTTGGATTTTCTACAGTTGATTTGGACTCCATGATAACAACATTCGAGGGGCCTTTAGATGCTTGGCTCTGTCCTAATGCAATAGCATTGTGTTCTATAAACAACCCATTTCCTTTTGATGTTGGTAATAAGAGATGGATGTTGGACGGTGATGATGTTGGTAGACAAAAAGCTAGAGAATTCCTAGAAAAAGGTGAACAAGTTTTTCTTTGGGGTAGATTCATAAAAGAGTGCGATTTGCCAGAGAGAGATAAATGGGATTTGAATGATGTAGTTAACTATGTTAGATCCACAGGAAAGAAAATAAAAAGATTGGATAATTTCTTCTCCTCTGATAAATGGGATATTATAGATATATGAAAAAGCCTAAAAAAAATAATAATAAGATAAAATTTCCTATAGATATTAAAGGGGATTTAGAGCTACCCGAATTTGATGTTTCTGAAAACTTTTCAATTCCTAAACTAAAAAGTAAGATAAGTTCTGAAGTGAAAGAAATATCTAAAAATAAAAAAAATAATAAATGTCAGAGCAACAGCCTAATGTAGATAAGAAGGATTTCGCTAGAGATTTCCAGTTGGAAAGGGAAGAATGGACGGAGAAAATAAGGACTCTCTCTATTCGGATGAAAAATATAAAAGAGTTAGCTGAGGTTCAAGTTGATCTATATTCTAGTAGGCAGGTTCTATTGGAAATGTATTCAAAGCTAGGACAGGTTATGGTAAAGCTTAATGCTAAGTATAGAAAAGATAAAGCTGAAAGACTTAGATATTATTCGGAATCTGTTCAAGTTAAATATGGAGCAAATGAAAAGACCCCTTTAATAGAGGGAGATCTATCTGAATTAAAAGAAAGGATGGACCTAGTTGATGGCCAGATTTATTTCTTTAATGAAACTATGAAAACTGTGGATCACATGTTATACGGGGTGAAAAGCAGAATAGCACTGGAGGAGTATTTAAGATCTGGTGCTGTTAGAAATAATTATTGATAATGTTAATATTTAGGGTAAGTGAAGATAATAACTGGTTAAGCTTAGTAGATTATAATGAGGAATTTGAAAGAAAACAAATTGATATTTCTTTAACTAAAAAGATACACAACCACTTTTTCCATCCGCTCGTTAAGAAAAAACACTGGGATGGTTCAATCTGTTTTGTTGATAAAAAATTACCCGTTTGGCGAATACCTATAGGTCTATGGTCTGAGGTATATCAGATCTGTGAAAAATATAAGATCGAAGTAAAAATAGAGGGATTAGAAAGATTAATAGATCAATCTTTCACTCTTGAATCTTATACCGAATGGATCAATGAATTTTTTAAAGATGGCGTAGGTGGTGATCCTAACAAGATGCCAAGAGACTACCAGATAGAAACAGCATGGAAGATTATAAAATTTAAACTCTCTGTTTCTGAGGTTGCTACAAGCTCAGGAAAAACTCTTATTGCTTTTATGGTTATGTCATATCTTAAGGAAGTAATGAAGGTTAAGAAATTCCTTATGATAGTTCCCAATACAAACCTTGTTATACAAGGTGCTGAAGATTTCGAAGAATATGGATTAGAGAAATTAGAAGATTGCGAGATTCAACAAATACACGGTGCGAATAAGAAAAAAATATCAGGCGGACTAATGATAGGAACATATCAATCATTGGTGAAAATGGATCCTGAATTTTTTAACGACATCGAAGCTGTTTTTGTTGACGAGTGTCACCAAGCTCAAAGTGCTTCTATAAAAAAAGTTGTAGCAGTTTGTAAGGATTCTAAATGGAGATTTGGATTGTCTGGAACATTAGCAAACAAAAACACTGCTGAATATCTAACCATACAGCAATTTCTCGGACCTTTAATAATGGAGATATCACCCAAGTTTTTATTTGATAACAAATATGCTACCCCCGTCTCTATTAAGATAGTAAAAATGGATTGGATGGATGACGAGATAAAAGAAAAATTATCCTCCCTTAAAGAGAACAAAACTGAAATGGAAGGTAATGAGATCTTTAATCTGGAAAGAAAACTTGTTGTCGGTTCAGAGAAAAGGCTTAACTATATAATAGATTTTGTTCTCAAAACATCAAAGAACTCATTAATACTTTTCCAATCTGTTGGAGAAGGATACGGTAAGAAAATATATGATGGAATAAGGGAAAGAAGCAACGATAGGGAAGCGTACTATATAGATGGAGATACAGAGCCTGACAAGAGAGATATATTCACCAAAAGAATGGAGGAGGGAGTTAATAAAATAATGGTAGCTTCTTTCGGAACAATGTCTACTGGGATCTCCGTAAAAAACATCCACAATATATTCTTAACCGAGTCCTATAAATCTGAGGTACTTATAAAACAGAGTTTGGGAAGGGGTATGAGATTGTTCGAAGGGAAGGAGAAAGTTAATATAATAGATTTTGTAGATGATTTTGCTTGGGAAGGAAAAGAGAATTATTTGCTTAAGCACTCCAAGGAAAGAATAGAGATTTATAAGAGGGAGCATTTCGATTACAAAATATATAACGTCAAAATTTAGGAAATAGGATATATAGAGTAGAAATAAAGCACTTTGATGTATAAAATTAAAAACTTCAAGGATTTTTGCCAAATTAATGAGTCTAGTGAAGATCTTTTCTTTAGGAGGCATTTAGGAAACAATGCTTCTACTTATGAAGATAGAGCTAAAAATCATTATGAATTAGGCAGCAATCCTACTGTTCTACAGAAAACTCGTGACTTTTTCCAAAAAATGGAAAATAGAATAAACAGAGCGGCAGAAATAGGAAAGCAACAAGTAAGACAAAATAGATCAATGAGAACCCACGGGGGACCTGATACAGGATTTGAAATTCTTTTTGGCGCTTTATCTGTTGTACCTAATGTATTAAAAAGAGTATTTGGTCCTACTAAATATGAATTCACTAAAAAATCTCCTAGTGATGAGAAAGTAGATATAGAATTCATGAGACATACAAATGAGGACTTTGCACAGAACGAACTTCCTAGTATAAAAACGGAGGATCAATTAGCAGATCACATAGGGGATCTTTATAATAGAGGTGACGTAGTAATGGGACAAGTTCCTGTATTAGATGATATAGCTAGAAATAGAGTGAATCTCTATTATCAACATCAGGCAAACCCAGCCCAGCCTATATTCCAAACAAATAATGTATAAAAAATGAAAAAATTCTCTTCAGCAGTAGAAAAAAAGAAGCAAGAACTAAAAGAAAGTCAGGTAGTCAATGAAAGAAATATGTACCTTGAGTTCTCTAAAAAGTACCACAAGAAGCATGGTGTTTCTGGACCTTTTGATAAAAAATTCCAAGGTGATAGAAAAGCTCAAGAAAAGTACATGGATGGCTTATCTAAAGCTTGGAGTGATTATAAAAAAGAGAAGGGTATAAAACCTAAAGCAACTGGATCTAAATTTGATTTCGCCAAAAAGAAAATGAATGAGTCTAGGACCATGGAAATGGCTAAGCAGATGGTAGGCGATGGTGGGGATCCTAACTACCATTTCGTAACTATGTGTGACGATTTTTATTTTGATAAAGGGGGAGAAATGATTAGATACAGTAAAGATATGATGTCCTCTCCACTTAAAGTAAAAACTACTCCTGATCTAGGAGCTTACACTTTCGGACCTTTTGCTAATTTAGAAGAGTCTAAAATGTTTGCTGCAAGTATAGAACTAGACGAGATAAACGGGCCTAGAATGGTAACAATCGAAGACAGAAAAACTGGAGATGTTTATTGCAAATATCTAACTTGTAAAATGCAACCTGTTTGGAACGAGATAGAAGAGGAAGAAGAAATGGGAGAGGAGGAAGAACACGAAGATCCAAATTCTGGATATACCTATGGAGAAGAGCATAACGGTCATCCGGAAGAAACTGAAGGCAGCTACGAGGAAGATGAGGATGAAGATGAGGATGAGGATGAAGATGACGAGTATTCTGCTACTATTCCTCAAGGAGATGATGATGAAGTGGAAGACGAAATCGAAGACGACGAGGACGAAGAAGAATACGACGAGGACGAAGAAGACGAAGACGAATAATAAAGAATGCTTAGCCATATACAAAGTACCGCACTTTATCCAGTTTTACAGCACTATACGGGATGTAAGATTCATTCGGTCTCTCCAGATGGCGACGATTTTTCATTTATGACGTTTTTAGGAGAAAGGGGAATATTAACAGAAGACGTCACAGGAAATTGGAGCATTACTATAGAAAAAGAGCTTGTATACACGATTGAAAAGGATATTTTTAAGGCATTGATTAAGCCGGATAAAAAAAGCTCCTTAGAAGACTATATAGACATATTAAATGACTTAAATAATAATCCGGAAGTAAGCTATAGATCTAGGATTTTAGTAGTCAGCATCATGAAATTTTTAGAGGAATATATAATAAGTTCTGATTTTGTACCTAAGAAAAATTTAAGGATAGGACATCTTTTAATTTGTAATTTAAAAGGTAGAAAAATTATTAATTGTTTAAACTAATGGCTGGAATAAAATACTTAACGGACATATACGAGAAAAAAGGAAAGTCCTTCATTGAAAGCCTTTTCAATAAAAATTTAACAGTAACTGAGAATTTAGATGGACCTTCTTTTTCTTTCGAGAGGGATTTTACTGGAGATAATATATCTTTTTATAAAAAAGATCAAGATAACCCTATAACTAAGGTTGATAGGATATTAATGAAATATTACGAAAAGCCTATAATTTATATAGAATCATTGTCACTTGAAATCACTGATCAGCTTCCTAAAGGGTGGAGATTTGGAATGGTTTACTTTCCCAATAAAAAACCTGTTAGGATCGAATACGACAGGGTACCAAAAAATCATCTTGTTTTAACACACGTTGTTGTTAGAGATGAATTCGGCGACGTTATTAAAAATTTACAGGATAAGAACGAGCTAGACGAGTGGGCAGATAAGCTAGAAGTAGAGAGATCCCCTATTATATTCCAAGGTAAACTTAATAGGGATCAGAAGATAGCGATAATGGATTTCCTTTCAACTCCTTTAATGGATCTTAAAAGTAAATTTAAAACTGCTAGCTTTAGTAACTATTTAATTTCTATATTAAACAAAAACGTAGAAAGAACAACCCTTGGTAAGGATCTACAGGGGGAAATAGATTCTCTTGTTTTCAGATTCGAAGATGAAGATGGTAAGGAGGAAACAGTTTTAGCAAAAATGGTTGATCCAGTTTTCCATGAGATAAACAAAAGTAGAAAAGTTACCCAGACTTCATACTTCCCTAGCGATGTTTATTCTTTATGTCTTATAGATGTAATGAATTTCATATTAGAGACTGGTGTAGAAAATTTCACAGCTGAAGGAAACGATCCGGAAGAAAGATACATCAGTTTTGTTTTTAATGTATTTAAGAGATTTGTATATGAGGAGGGAGAAAAATACGTAGGCGCTGATTTTCAAAAACCTGAATATTTAAAATCAGAGGGATTTGAAATAAACAAGGATTTAATAATCGATGAAGAGGTGTTAAAGTCTATAGAAGATGATGAAGTTTATATAGACATTCTCCAGATGATTCTTAATTCCTTCAGGAAGCTTAAAAGAAAACCACATGGATTTTTCACAGAAGGTCTAATACAACAGTTTAACATGCTAGTTGAAGAAATCGCTGGCTATATAAACGCTAAGAAAAAAGATTTAGTAGAGGAATCTTTAGGAGTTCCTAGCTTTGTTTGGTTTAAAAAAGCAGGTAGCAAATTTAATCCAACAATGAGCGAAGAAGAAGATGAAATAGATGAGCTGGAAGAAATAATAGAGGGATCTTCTTCTGAAGATCCTGTTTCTCTTAATGAATCAGAAACGCCTACGGTTATAACTGAGGAGGAGAAAAAAAGCGAAGACGCATCCGAATTTTTTTCATTTAAAGATTTTAAAAAAGTAGTAACTACACATAAAGAGAAAAGAAAGATTAAGATATTAAACGAGAACAACCAGAAAGTAAATATAGTAATCGGGAAATTCCAGCCTTTTAATAATGGGCATTTAAAAATGTGTACCAGATTAAAGAAGGAAAATAATTTACCTGTTTTCCTTTGTGTGGTTCATCCAGGAAGTGAGCCTGGATCAAAATATCCATTCTCTGAAGATTTAATAAGAAAATCAATAGGATCTCTAACATCGGAGAATAATAAGCTTTTTGCAGGGTATCAGATAATACCGTCCAATCTTTTAGAAGACGCTCTAAATGCAGTTGTTAAATATGCTAACCCTGCGTCAGTATGTATAGGGGAAAGAGATTTTGAAAACATGATTCTACAGAGAGAATGGGTAAGAAATAAATACGACTTAGAGGGAGGAGATATAGAAATATATAAAACTCCTCAATGGTCAAATAATAATGATATTAGGACTTACATAAAAGACGGAGATTTTCAACAATTTAAAAGTAAAGTTCCTAAATCAGTAGCAGTTCTTTTCAATGAATTTACCAAACAAATAAACGGTTCTGAAGAGGATATATAGTGTAATTAAACAAAGGAATGAAAAGAATATTATCCTTCAGTGATTTTGCAATTTTTGAATATGCTAGATTTGGTTATTCAGAGTATAACAGTTTAAATGAAGCAATCTATTTAGACGAAAGAAACAAAACACCACACAATCCCGCAGCTCTGAAAAAAATGAGGGCGTGTGTATTTTTACTAAACGGATCATATCCATTTTTTGCATCGATGTTATCTCGATTGATTATCAGAGAAAACAGAAATCTTGAATATAAAACAATGGCAACTGATGGTGTTAGTATACACTATGATCCAGATTTTGTTCTAGGTCGTACAGATGAGGAGATAATATGGGTTATTGCACATGAGGTTTTACACAATACATTGGTACACTTTTTAAGATGTCCTAAGGATAAAACTAAAGCAGGTGTATGGAACGTTGCAGCAGATTATGCACTTAATCAGTTGTTAACACCCGTAGATACAAGCACGATAAATTCCGATAAGCCTAAACCTGTTTCTAAAGGAGGGATAGGAAAAATGGTAGAGGGATCATTATATCCTGGATGTGGCCATGTTCCTTATGATTATGAATTCGTAAACAGGAGTGCAGAATGGATATATGAGAAGCTTCTTTCTAATGGATATGTTCCTGAGGAAGGATATCCTCCGACCACACCTCCACCACCTCCACCACCGCCAAAGGATCCTGTAGTTGGTGACATTATATACGATAAAGATAATGATTCTTATGGTATAGTTAAGTCTATAGACGAGACATCAGGTGAGCTTGAGTATGATCCTATACCGAAAAATAAGGTTAAAGAATATCTACAGAGAAAAGCTAAGGGTGAAAATATATTAGGAGATGATATAGAAAAAGAATTAGACTTCTAATTTAATACGTTCTATGAAAAAAAGGATTTAATATATGAAAGCAAAAATAACAGGCGTAAGAATACAAGAAATTAGAGAAGGAGGCGGCGGAGGCGGAACCGGAGATTTTCCCCCCGATTTTCCTATACCTAAGCCAGAAAATATAGATGAGTGGGGAGATGACGTTCCAGATAGGGAAGTTCCGGAGAGGGACAAAGATGGTAAAATAAAGGAAGAAGAATCTGAATTTAAAAGGACCGAAACAGGAGGAGGAGGACCTAAAGTCAAGGATGGGTATAATCCAGGGGAAATTCTTAGACCTGGGGAACTTGGGGATCTCGGAGGAGACAGCGGACTTAATGGTGAAACATTAGCCGAAGAATGGGAAGATATAACTAGAATTGCAGGTACTAATGCAGGAAATATCCCGGCTCAGCTAAAGAGAGCAATTCAAAAAACTAAAAGACCTGTTATAGATTGGAAAGAAGAACTTTCAAAGTATATAGATCAAGCTATATCTAAATCCAAATATACATTACCCTCTAGAAGATTTCTGGGATCAGGAAAAGCTCAATATGGCTATAAGAGATATAAGGAAGATTTTCAGAGTGTAGTTGTTGCAATAGATACCTCTGGATCTATTACAAGAGAAATGATAGAACAATTTCTAGGAGAAGTTACGAATATAACTCAAGAGTATAACCCAAATAAAACAGTTATATTGTATTGTGACACACAAGTTTATGAACCAGATATATTAGAGCCAGGAGATCTTCCGGATTATAATAAAATAGCGGGAGGAGGAGGAACTTATTTTTGGCCCCCATTCAAATGGGTTCAAAAAAACATGATAGATCAGGAAGGTGAAACACCCACAGTTTTTATATACTTTACTGACGGTGAGGCAGGTTTTCCTTCTGAAAATGACTATGACATTTCTGAATATGGTGACCGATGTATTTGGGTATTCCTAACCTTCAATGATGAGCCTTATCCTAACTCCCAACCTTTTGGTGAAAGAATAGACATTGTTCTTGCCAACAAGAACGTAAAAAGAATATAAAAAAGATATATACAAGGTAAATAATAGAATAAAAATGGCTAAAAGAATTTATAATTTCGATGAATTCGTAAATGAATCATATATGAGTGAGGGATTTTTATCCAATTTAGGATCGAAAATATCTTCATGGGCAAAAGGCCTATACAATGCGGTTAAGTCGGGTTTAGTTAAATTGATATCTTCTGGCCCTAAAACAGGAACCCCGAGGGTTGCTTTATTTGACGATTCTAAGAGTGAATCTATTTTAAGTCAGGTTAATAATTTCTATAAAGGAACAGAATACTATAACATGGGTAATCTTGAAAAACCAGAGACCCTTGGTGAAAGTTTTTTATGGGAAGATGCAGTTCCCCTTGAATATCCTATTTCAGACGACGTACCTAATTACTCCGAACCGGAAATAAAGGAGGACATCAAAACAAACATGAGAGAGATCTTCAGAATTGCTGATGAAATGGATGCTGCTAAGAAAGCCGGGGCAACTGAAGACGAATTAGATGACATGTACAGGGGAATTCTAGATGTTAAGCCTATTTTTATTTACGGAGCTCCTGGGATTGGTAAAACACAGATAGTAGCACAGGTTTGTGACGAATTAGGAAAAGAATTATATGGGCATAAGCTTTCTTTAGTCAATGTAGATGGAGAAAATGCTGAACCTGTTGATTTTGCTGGTGTACCTAGTGTAGTAACTATGAAAGAGCCAGATCCAGAGAGAAATTACGCAGGTGCGGGAGTAACAAGATCAAATATCAACATAGATATTCTTCCTTATGATAATGGTAGGAATGGTAAAGGTGGAATAATATTTATTGATGAGTTAAATCGTATGCCAGAGGAGGTTATTAAAATATTTATGAAACTTGCACAATCAAGAAGAATTGGAAACAATTATAATATTCCAGAAAGATGGTATATTGTAGCAGCAGGTAACAGAAAGCAGGATGATAAATCTGTTAAAGAATTAGGAACTGCACTTAGAGACAGATTTCAAGCAGTTAACTTCGTGCCTACCATAAAAGGATTTAGATCTTATGTGGAAAGAAGCAGATATAAAAATGTTGTTTTACCCGAACTTTTAGATTTCTTAGAATTCCAGCCTGACTTCTTCCATAATTTAGATCCTGCCACTAAGAAAACTAAATACCCTACCCCTAGGGCTTGGGTTGATGCCTCTAACTCTTTATCAAGAGTAATTAGAAATTTAGAAGCAAAAGGAATTACTAATATCCCAGAGGATGTTATAAAGAAGGAATTTTCTAAAAACGTAGGTAATGATGCTGCTGTATCTTTCTTAAATTTTTATAAGGTTGCTAAGGACATTCCGGTTAGAGAACTTATTTTACCATATACTGATCCGGCAAAAGCACCAATCCCTGCAGACAAAGGAAATAAACCGGATTACACTCACGCTTTATTTGGAGCAGTTATTAGAAAAAGTAAAGAAATTAAACTGACCCCTACTGAAGTTTGTAACTATGCTAAATGGTTAGAGAGAACAGATCTTGAAGAGGAAGGATCAGCAGCTCTTGCAACATTCTTTAATTTACACCCAGAATTACAAACAGACCCTGCAATGTACTCTTGTCTTGGTCCTTTAGCAGACAAATGGGGAGCTAAACTAGGAATAACATTTTAGAATGAAAAAATATAGCCAAATAAAAGAGGGTCATACCTATAAGTATGACCTTTCTAATAGTAAAAAACTTTTAGAAGAGGCTATGGAAAGGATAAATCTAGTTAAGGAGGAGTTTTCTAAATTAGATGATGTAGATTTACAAGAGTTAGAGGAAGGATGGAACCTTATAGATAAATACTATGGAAACATTGTTAGAGGTGAAATATTCAAGAGAAAGAAAAAAGGATATATTCCTAACACATCCGCAATTTTTCCAAGAAAAGGAGATAGTTAATTATGAAGCATATAAAATTATTTGAGAATTTTTTAATGGAAGAAGATGGTTTCGGAAGAGACTTCTTTGCTAAAAAGAAAGACGGGAAGGTTTCCAAGTACTACTTTAAAATAGAGGGCGAGGAGGAAAATCTAGGATTTATTATTAATATAGGTAAACTTTCCAGGGGATCTTCTATAGATGAAGCAGAAAATAGTTATTGTGTTTTATCAGTGGAGCCAATTAAAATTGGAATACTTGATGACTATTTAGTAAATGATACTGATTACAAATCTAGAGAGGATGACGATTTCAATCTTACCAGATCAGAGTTCATGAGATTTTACCGAATCCTGAGTGAAGCAATAAAAGACTATTTACAAAATAATCCTAAGGTCTCTAAAATCTATGATGAGATTACTATGAATCTAAATATTGATTTTTCAGAGTATAAAGACAGAGTAGAAACATTAATGGGAGAATGGAGCTATGAAAAATGGAGCGTTCAAGAAGGACCTGATGAGGAAACTTTAATTTATACTAGAAGGGATCATGATTAGTAATATTCTTTCATATAAAGAATTTATAAATGAATCTAGGATTCCAATAGCTTGGGCTAAACCATCTGCCACAACAATAAAAGTTCTTTCCTTTATAGGAGAGAAGGAGAAAGTAACCAAAAGAGAGCTTACGGAATTCTTAGATAGCGTACCAGAAGATGCTTCAGGAAGGAAGCCTTCCATGAATTGGGTTAGAGGACAAAAAAAATATATCAGATATAAAGTCCAAGAGGAAGAAGCAAACTATTTCTCTCTAACTACTCTAGGTAAAAGAATCCTAAAAGCTTCCAGCGTAAACGAATAAATTATATTTTTTTTACCAAATCCTTTAAAAAATGAAACATTTTAATAGATTTGCAGTAGAATAATAAAATATTTAACAATGGAAAATTACGAAAAAATCAAGGAATTAGTAGCAAGCATGGAAAAAGACACGGAAGCTTTCTATGTAAAAGGAAACAAGTCTGCTGGTACACGTGTAAGAACAGCTTGTCAAGAGCTTAAGAAATTAGCTCAGGATTTAAGAGTTAATGTACAAGAAACTAAAAACACTAAAGCTTAATCTTTATGAGTTATTATATTTGTAAAGTTAGCTTTTTTACTGGAGATGTTTCTAAAAGTACCGGTAAAGCAAAAGCATCTAAGTCTGAGATCTTAGTTGAAGCTGAAAGTGTAACTGATGCAGAAACAACTGTACACAAGCATCTAGCTGGTGATAATGCAACTGCACATTTAGATTTTGAAGTTACTTCTGTAGCTCAGTCTAAAATCGAATCTGTGATACACATTCGAGGATAAGAAAATTCTTTATTAATTTCCCGGTAGGATATATAATATACTACCGGGATTTTTTTGTCCCATTGTAAATAAAAGAAATGGGTAAAACGAAAAGAAGTTCAGCAGAAACTAGTTCATACGAACCTCCAGTTTCCCCAGTAAAGATTCCTAAAGGAGATACTGGTTTTAATATAGTTAAGAATAACTATAGAAGATTTATTTGGACATGGAACGAATATATAAAGAAAAAACCAAAATTCCAAAAAACTTAATGAAATACGATATAAAATATTGTAAGAATTGTAGCTCTATATTAAATATACGGAATAGAAGGGATATTATACGTAAAATTTTTTGTTCTAGATCGTGCAACGGAATATTTAATGGTAAAAAAAGGATGGAGGACCCTGAGTTTTTAAAAAAGTTTATAGATTCTTCTAGTAATATTGAATCAAAATCAAAAAAAGGTAGAAAGAATGAATTACATCATATGTGGATACCTAGGGAAGAAAGAAATTGTGTAAATTGTAATAATACTTTTGAGGTTAGAAAAAATTCTAAAAGAAAATATTGTAATAAGAAATGTTCTTTAGAAAGAATACATTCAGAATTAAAAGGTAAAAACAGGGTTAATATGATTCAACATAAATGTGTTATTTGTGATTCTTTTTTCGAAAGATCTGAAAATTATAAATCCCCAGCTATATATTGCTCTAGAAAATGTCATTGTATCGGGATAGTAAAATTCTCAAATAAATCTTCCACTAATATAGAAAGAATCATCGAGAAAATAATAATCGATCTTGGTATAAAATACGATTCACAGCATGTTATAAAAAATATATCTATAGCTGATTTTAAAATAAATAAAACATTAATATTTGCTGATGGCGACTATTGGCACAATTTACCAGGGAGGAGAGAAAAAGACTTAATACAAACTAAAAAGCTAAAGGATATGGGGTATGAAGTTATTAGATTTGATGGTAGCTTAATAGAAAATAGACCGGAGGAAGTTAAGGAAATAATAATAAATAAATTATGTTAAACGAGAAATCTGTTTCAAGAACACAACAGAGACTCATGGGGCAAGCACACGGAGTACGTAAGTGGATGGACACGAACGGAAAAGAGGGATTAAATCCAAGGAAAATAGATTCAGCATATAGGGAAACTATAGTGGAGATAGCTAATAATATGAAGAAGAAAGCTCTTAAGGATTATGCTAGTACAAAACATAAAAAATTACCAGAAGAGATTGAAGAAGGAATAGCTACTATTATTCCGCACCTTAGTCCAGAATCGAATACACCGAAAAAATCTAAAGCTAGGAAGATGCAAAATCTTTCAGATTATAGAGAATTTATAACTAAAATAAAAAAATAATATGAGCGAAGATTGCGGATGTGGCGGAGTCACAGATAACATTAGAAGCTACGATTCACACAGGGCTTCTAAATATGATCAGGATCCTTTAGTTGGTAAGAGAGTTTCTCTTGTAGACGGGAGAAGTGGTAGGGTTGATGATTCTATTAGGAACAGTGTAGGTGAAGTAATAGGATATGTTATAGAGGGAGAAAGGGGAATGTATAGAGTATTTAAAGATAAAATCTCTAGTGAACTTGAAGAGAGCGGAGGTGCTATGGCATCTTTGGCTGGAACACCTGGTATGGGTAACGTTGTACCTCCTGGACCAGGAAGAACGGGATCCGGAGATCAATTTCCTAGCTTAACTGTAGGTACTCCAGCAGCTAAAAAAAAGAAGAAAAAGATATCTAAAGAAACCCCAAATCCGATAAGTAATTCTTTAATGGACTTTAAAACTTTTCAAAAAGCATCAAAATCAAATCAGTAATATTTATTTTTCTTAATTTAGCTATGTGCAAAGAATTAAGATAATACAGGAAGAATACTCTAATGATCCGTGGAAAGTTTTAGTGTGTTGTATATTACTTAATCAAACTAGTAACAAACAGGTAAGGCCTCTGATAGAAAACTTCTTTAAAAAATGGCCAAATCCTAAATCTTTAATAGCTGAGGATGACTTAACTATTTCTGATTTTATAAAAACAACAGGATTTCAAAACGTAAAAGCGAAAAGGATAAAAAATTTCTCAAATGCCTGGGAATCTGGAGTAAGAGACCCGTTTAAGTTTCCGGGGATAGGGGATTACGGAAGAGAAGCCTGGAGGATCTTTATAAAAAAAGAAACATCATTTATTCCTAAAGACAAGAAACTTAAAATGTATTTAGAATCGATTTAGTAATATATACTACATGAATCATTTATTTACATTTCAACAACTTTTTGAAAAGCTCCAAATGGTAACAACTAATTGGGCAATAATAAGCAATGAATCATCATTCGAGAAGAAAGAGGAAAATGGATATTTAGTTTTTAGTAAAAACGGAACGTTCTCTATCATATACAATAAAAAGGGCATTAAGGAAGAGGCTAGGATAGATTTTTATTCAGGCAAAGAAAATTCAGCAGATAAAAAATCCGTTTGTGAGTGCAAAATAACAACTGCACTAGGATCAGATAGGGTAAAAAAGGGATTTCCTGATATTACCCCAGATAATATGTGGGACATATTAGTTTCATTCTTTGATTACTGCGATCTTGAGAAAATTGATAAGAATGCGGTGGACCGATTTATGATGGGATTCACTAAATCTATTAAGGAAGTTAATAAGAGTGAAGAGAAAGATCAGTTATCTCCCTCATTTAAAGTTTTCTATAAATACTTAAATGATTGGAGTAAGAAATCTAAGGCAATTACTCCTGTCACCACAGACGAATACAATTTTATGGATATAGTTAACAAATTTGTTTCCTACTTTAAATCGAACAAATAACTAGATTGATTCTTTCTTTTTAAGCTGTTCCAGATAATCTTTCCAGACAAGTCCTCCCTCTTTGATTCCCGATTTTTGGGATTTATGTAACTCCGCTCTTTTTGACATTATATAAGAAGCTATAATTGCATCCTTTAATTCTATTTCTTTACGATCTAGCATTTCTTGGATCTTTTTAATTGATTTAATAGCTTCGTCCCTGTTGGCAAATCTGAGGCCAGGAGTATATTTTCTTTCTCCATCAAAAGGATTTATGTCTTTTAGATAAACGTCTTCAAATAATTTGAAAGATAGAATTTTTTTCACCTATTATATATTCCTTTTTGAAACCTCTTCCCTATAACACTATAAAATAGATATGATCATAGATATTGAGAATACAGGAAATGGATTATCTGTTTCCCATTATACTGAAGAGGGAGAAGTTAATCTATTAAAAATACAGGTACCTAAGCATTTAAAATTCGTTTGGCAAAAGACATCAGAGAATGATAAAAATAAGGATAAGGAATGGAGATCGTGGGACAATTTTCCTGTGAAGAAAGTTACTACTAGCAAGTTTGACAAGTATAGGGTGGTAGAAATATTGGAAGCTATAGATCCGGAAATAACAAAGCCTCTTTGGGATTATCAGACCCCTAAAAAATACTTTGTCGATATAGAGGTAGAAATAACTGATAATCGTGAAGATTCATTAGATACTGAAAATTCAAAGAATAGGGTTCTTTCGATAGGGATGGCTTCTTCCCACGGGAAAATACTTGTTATCGGACTTGAGGACATCTCACAAGATAGAATATTAAAAATAGAAAAGAGGATAAAGGAACACTTTAAAGACCAGCCAGGAGAATGGTCTTTTAATTATAGAAAATTCGAAACAGAATTTGATATGCTTTACACTTTTCTTTCTAAGCTAGTTCCTAAGATGCCTTTGATAACTGGATGGAACTGGTTCGGATATGATTGGCCTTATCTTATTAACAGAGCAAAAAGATTAGGGATTGACCCTAAGATAGCTTCACCTAGCGGTATTCTTTTAGGAATGAATCAGATACCAATGCACATTTTAATGGTGGATTACCTAGACATCTATAAGAAATGGGATAGGGTTATAAAAATTAGAGAATCTAATTCCTTAGATTATGTGGCAAACCAAGCTATAGGAATAAAGAAAATATCTTACAGTGGAACATTGAAAGATTTATATGAATCTGATTTTGAAACTTTTATATTCTATAATGCAGTAGACTGCGCTTTAGTCCACTATATAGATAAAAGATTGGATACACTTTCCACTTTCTTTAAAATAGCTGAAGTTAGTAGAGTTGAAATAAATCGTGCCCTTTCGCCAGTATGGACTACTGAGGTATTAATGTTAAGAAAATTCTTAGAAAGAAAAAAAGTTATAGTAAACGAAAGAAAAGGAGAATCCCATGTGAAATTCGAGGGGGCTTATGTAAAGAAGCCCGAAAAAGGATTATATGAATGGATAGCTTGTTTTGACTTTGCTTCCCTGTATCCTAATACTATGATGCAGTGGGGAATTTCACCGGAAGCTTACATAGGCAAGAACTTAAAAGAAATACCGGAGGGCGCAATCAAAACATCTTCCGGTGCTGTATTCTACAATAAGGATGGACAAGAACCAATACTTAGAGAAATATTAAAAGGCCTTTATGCACAGAGAAAAGCTACTAAGAAGAAATATTTTGAATGTGAGAAAGAAATAGAAAAAATTAAAAAAGCAATAAAAGCAAAATCATAAATTATGGCAAACACAGATAACAAATGTTCGGATCTTCCTGTGGAGGATTTTTACACAGGGTCGGAAGACACTTTAGGATTAATTTACAACAAGCAAAAAGAACTTCAGGAAAGATATGGGTTCGATTTTAAAGATTGGTCTATTAAACAGATAGCAGATTTTTGGATGGTTAACAAGCATGCTCTTGGTGATGAGCTCAACGAGATGTTTGATGCACTAGGAGGAATCAATGATGGTATCGGATCTGCAGGTTGGAAATATTGGAAAGGGGATAACAAAAAAACTTCCGACATGAGAATATCAGATCTTAGTGAAGCAGATAAATTAGAGCTATTCTATGAGTGGATCGACGGATTACATTTCTTTATGAATTTTGCTATTTCTATCGGGATGACAAGTAAAGATATTGTTAATCTTTATATGTCAAAAAATTCAGAAAATCACAACAGACAAGAGAGGGGATACTAATATATAAAAGAAAACAATTCATGGAAAAATTATTAACACCCAATCCGAAAAGATTTTCATTATTCCCAGTTCAACAACACGATCTGTGGAAAATGTACAAAACAGCAGAAGCATCTTTTTGGACAGCAGAAGAAATAGATTTAGCACAAGACATATCTCATTGGAGAGATAAATTAAACGACAATGAGAGATATTTTATTAAGCATGTAATCGCTTTCTTTAATAACTCTGATGGGATTGTTAATGAAAATTTAGCAGCTAACTTCTTTAACCAGGTACAATACCCAGAAGCAAGATGCTTTTATGGATTTCAATTAGCTATAGAAAATATCCACGGAGAAACTTATTCTCTCCTAATCGACTCCTATATAAATGATGAGGAGGAAAAGGAACATTTGTTTAATGCTATAGATACCGTTCCTTCCGTTAAAAGAAAAGCTGACTGGGCTATGAAATGGATAGAAAACGGTTCGTTTGTTGAAACCCTAATAGCTTTTGCAGCTGTCGAAGGTATTTTCTTTTCGGGATCATTTTGTTCAATTTTCTGGTTAAAGAAAAGAGGCCTGATGCCAGGTCTATGCTTTGCCAATGAATTGATATCTAGGGACGAGGGCTTACATTGTGATTTTGCTTGTTTGCTTTACACTAGCCACATTGAAAATAAACTCCCAGAGGAAACAGTGGTAGAGATAATTACTGAGGCGGTAGAGATCGAAAAAGAGTTTGTTACGTCATCTTTGCCGGTTAGATTAATTGGGATGAATTCAGATTTAATGTGTGAGTATATTGAATTTGTTGCAGATCGTTTATTAGTTTCCTTAGGATGCTCTAAAATTTACAACACACGTTGTCCTTTTGATTTCATGGTTAATATAGCCTTAGAAAATAAAGGAAATTTCTTTGAAGGAAGAGTGGGATCTTATCAGAAATCTGGTGTTATGGACAGTACTAAAGAGTCCAAAGATTCTGGTAAAACATTTACTATAGATGCTGAGTTTTAGTTTAGTAAACGTTGGCTATTGAATATATATAGAGAATATAATTATCCAAAGTGGCTCAAAAATCTAGATCTCAGTTTAAAGTAATATTTTCCAGTGGTAACATACCAACACAACAAGACTTCCATGACTTTATTGACAGTTATTGGAATTTACTTGATGATGGATCATTTACTGGAATAACTGGACCTACTGGCGCTACTGGCGCTACTGGATATGGAGTACAGGGTTCGACCGGACCCACAGGAAGCACCATGCTAGTTTCTGTACCTGGTGCAACATCATCAACAGGAACAACTGGAAATTATGCAGCTGGATCGGGGAGTTTTTATTTCCATGATGGATCCCAATGGTGGAAGGTTAATGGTACAGGATTCTAAATCCCTTATCATATAATAATTTGAAGATTCTTGAAAAAACATTGAAAGATCCGAAACTAATAGTCGACTAAAAAATAAAAAATAAAAATAAGAAATGGAAGTAATAAAAAGGGATGGCTCTAGAGAAAGAGTTAAATTGGATAAGATTCTTAATAGAGTTAAGAAGCAGTGTTATGGATTAAACATGGACTATATAGAGCCTATGGAAATAGCAAAGAAAGTTATCCATGGTCTTTATGATGGAATTACTTCAGTTGAACTAGATACATTAGCAGCAGAAACAGCAGCTGCTTTAACACCCACACATCCCGACTATTCTATTTTAGCTTCTAGGATATGTGTTACGTCTTTGCATAAAAGAACACCTAAAAGCTTTTCACACGTAATAGATCAGCTTTATAATTATGTTGATCCTAGAACAGGTTTAAAAGCTCCTATGATTGCAGATGATGTCTATGAAATTATTATGAATAACTCTAAAGATATCGACTCACAGATCATTACTGACAGGGATTTAGAATATGATTATTTTGGTTTTAAGACTTTAGAGAAATCTTATCTGTTAAAAATCGACGGACAACCAGCTGAAAGACCACAGCAGATGTTAATGAGAGTTGCTATAGGTATTCACAAGAATGATTTAGCTTCAGCCTATAAAACATATGACTTAATGAGTCAGGGATATTTTACTCACGCAACACCAACCCTGTTTAATTCTGGTACAAGAAGACCTCAGCTTTCTTCTTGTTTTTTAGTTTCTATGGATGATGACTCAATACAGGGTATTTATAAAACTTTGTCTGACGTAGCTCAAATATCTAAAAATGCAGGAGGTATAGGTTTACACATTCATAATGTAAGAGGAACAGGGGCTTATATTAAAGGAACTAATGGAACATCTAACGGTATTATTCCTATGCTTAAAGTTTTCAACGAAACTGCAAGATACGTAGATCAGGGAGGGGGAAGAAGAAAAGGTTCTTTCGCTATTTATCTGGAGCCTTGGCATTGTGATGTTGAAGACTTTTTAAATCTTAGAAAGAATCACGGTAAGGAAGAAATGAGAGCTAGAGATCTTTTCTTAGCTTTATGGACACCTGATTTATTTATGGAGAGAGTAAAAGAAGACGGGATTTGGACACTCTTCTCCCCTGATGAAGCTCCTGGACTAGATGATGCTTATGGTGAAGACTTTAATAAACTCTACACTAAATATGAATCTGAAGGAAAAGGGAGAAAGACTGTTAAAGCACAAGATCTTTGGTATAAAATTATAGAGGCACAGATTGAAACAGGAACGCCTTATATTCTTTATAAGGATTCAGCAAATATTAAATCTAACCAGAAGAATCTTGGTACTATTAAATCCTCGAATCTTTGTACTGAGATTATTGAATATTCTGATTCGAAAGAAACTGCAGTATGTAATCTAGCTTCTATCGCACTACCTAAATTCATTATCCCAGGTAAGAAACCTAAGTATGACTTTAATGCTCTAAAGGACATCGCTTACACAGCTACTGTTAATCTTAATAGGGTAATTGATGTTAACTACTATCCTACTAAAGAAACTAAAACATCTAATCTTAAACATAGACCGATTGGTATAGGTGTACAAGGATTAGCTGACACTTTTGCTATCTTAAAGCTCCCATTTGAGTCTGAAGAGGCTAAACAATTAGATAGAGAAATATTCGAAGCAATATATTACGGAGCTATGTGTGCCTCTGTTGATCTTGCAGAAAAAGAGGGAGCTTATCAAACGTTTAAAGGATCTCCATTATCAAAAGGCATATTCCAATTTGATTTATGGAATGAATCTCCAGGAACAAGATGGGATTGGGAAGATCTAAGAGAAAGGGTGAAAACACACGGAGCTAGAAATTCTTTATTGCTTGCACCTATGCCTACTGCTTCTACGAGTCAGATCCTTGGTAATAATGAATGTTTTGAACCGTTTACTTCTAATATCTATATCAGAAAAACATTATCTGGTGAATTTCCAGTTGTTAATAAACATCTAGTTAAAGATCTTGTTAAGTTAGGTTTATGGAACGAATCTCTTAGGGATAAGATCATTATTAATAACGGATCAGTAAGAGATATAAAAGAAATACCGGACGATCTTAAAGCTATCTATAAAACAGCTTGGGAGATGAGTCAAAAAGTTATTATAGATCATGCTGCGGGAAGAGCCCCTTTTATCTGTCAAAGTCAGAGTATGAATTTATTTGTACAAGACGCAAACTTTGCTAAGCTCTCATCAGCTCATTTTTATGGATGGTCTAAAGGATTAAAAACCGGAAGCTACTACATCAGAACTAAAGCTGCTACAACTGCCATAAAAGGATTAGGGATAGATACTAGTAAAAACGAGGACATAAAAACTGAGGAAGACAATTACAGCGATTTAGTTTGTAGTATTGATAATCCAGAAGATTGTGAAGCCTGCGGATCATAAATAAAATTATGGAAAGCAAAAAAAATAATCCAAAGAAAGTAAGTAACTTCAAAGAATTTGTAAAAGAATTTGGAGATATTGATGGCAAAGAAAATTTAGAAGAGATTCCCTGCATAATTTTAACCGGTCCACCTGGATGTGGTAAAGGAACACAGGCCAAAATAATATCTAAAGGTATGAGATGGAAGCACGTTTCTACTGGAGATATATTAAGGCAATCTGATGATAAGGACATTAAAAAAATGATGAAGACTGGAGAATTACTTCCAGATGATCTAGTAGGAAAAGAACTAATAGCATATCTTAAAGATTATTCTAAGCATCATGATCCTAGGGGATTTATATTTGATGGATACCCCAGAAACCTTGCACAAAGAGATATTTTTGAAGAGATCTGTAGGGTAAACAAATTAAAGCTTGTATATGTTTTCTTTTTAAACGGACCTGAGGATTTGTTAAAGAAAAGAATTATTAACAGAGGAAAATCATCAGGAAGATCTGACGACAAAAGTGAGAAAGCTTTTGAAAAAAGAATGGAAGAGTACAACGATCAGACATTACCCATGATAGAATCCATGAGAAATGGTGGTAATTTCTTAGAAATATCGGCTGCCAAAGGTCTCGAGGAAGTTTCTTCCTTAATATTTAAAAAATTAAATGAAATTTAATCTATAAACTATTCTATAACTACTAAAAAATAATAAAATGGATAATGTCGAAAAAGAATCCCCTGTTGAAAATCAGGAAATAAATCAACCAACCCTGCCAACTATCTGCTTAACTATGATAGTTAAGAACGAGTCTCAAGTAATTAGAAGATGTATAGATTCGGTTAAGGATTATATTAGTTATTGGGTTATTGTAGACACAGGATCTACTGACGGAACACAAGATCTCATTAAGGAGATAATGGCCGAATATAACATTCCCGGAGAACTACACGAAAGACCTTGGGTTGATTTTGGCTATAACAGAACAGAAAATCTACAGTATGCTAAAGACAAGGCAGATTATAGATTGATAATAGATGCAGACGACGTACTTTTTGTTGAAAATCAGGAGGTTAATCCTTTTTTAAATGTAACTAAAGATTTCTACAAAATAAAAATAAGATTGGGTTCATTAGCATACTATAGATCACAGCTAATTAGAGGAAACCAGGATTGGAAGTATGTAGGGGTTTTACATGAATATCTTTCAGGTCCAGAAGGAATAGATCTCGAAGAAGACTTTTTAGAAGGCGTAGAAATGCACGCTTCAGTTTCTGGTCACAATAGAGATATTAAAGGCAAAGACAAATATTATAACGATGCTTTAATTTTTGAAAAGGCTATTTTAACAACTCCTAAGGAAGAGCTACCAATAGATTTAGAAAGAAGATATGTCTTTTACATGGCACAAAGTTATAGAGATGCTGGGATGCACGAAAGATCTATTGAAGCCTACCAAAGAAGAGTTGATCTGGGTGGATGGAACGAAGAGGTTTATATTTCTAGGTATTGGATTGCTAGACAAAAACAAACAATGCAGAAACCGGACGAAGAAATAATAGACGCCTATTTAAAAGCTTGGGAATACAGACCAAATAGACTTGAATCTTTGTATCATCTTATTAAATTTTTAGGAAGTAAAAAAAGATACGCTTTAGCCTTTGCTCTTTCTGCAATAGGAATGAAAACGGGACCATGTTCAGATATTCTTTTTGTAGAGGATGAAATTTGGAAATGGAGAATGCCTGACGAGTATTCTGTACTTGCTTATTACAACGGAAATGCAGAGGAAGCTCATAAGACTACAAGTATTATAATCAATTCTCCATTATTTCAAAAAATACCTAAAGGGGAGCAAGATAGAATTCTTAAAAATCTAGATTTTTACGCAAAAGCTTTAAATAGAAACAAAGAAGAAGAGCCAAAAGAGGAATTACAGGAATCTTAGGATATATAACATAAAAAGTTATATAATGAGAATTCTAAGATTTGCGGATTTTTTAAATGAGTCTGTTTATAACGTAGGAATTCCTCTTTACAGGGGATCTAGTTTCCAACCAGAAAGAACAATAAAAAGAAATAAGTTTATTGGCGAACTTCAGGATTTTCTTACTCAAGTTGCTAATGGAACTCTTTCTGAAATTACAGTAATAGCTGAAATACCAACACAAGGTAAGAATGCCCCACAATATCTAAAAGATATTTATACTGAAATGGGATATGATCCTAGTAAAGATCAAGAAGATGTCTATGATCCAGAAACTGACGTTTATATGGGTGACAGAAGCAAAACAGCAGACGAGCCTTCTAGAAACATATTCGTAGATTCTGAATTTGTTGTTAAAGATGTTGATCAGACTAGAGGCGTTATTATAGCAGTTCCTTATTCTATGAAAAGAAAGAATATCACTATTGAGTTAACACCGGATATCATTGACGAGGCATACGTTAAATAACATAATCTTTATTAAGATATGGACTTCGATGATTTTTATATAGCAAAAATCGGAAACCATACTTTTGTATTGGAAGAATGTAAAGATTTTCCAAAAGGACTTTCAGAAAGAGAGCATCTCCTTGAAAATGAGGGGATGCTTTTTAAGTTTAATGAGTCAGGGCACAAATCCTTTCATATGAAAGGGTGCTTAATACCTTTGGATATTATCTTTATTAAAAGAGGTAAGATTGAAAAAATATATCATAACTGTAACCCCTGTGAACTTAATGAATGCGATCACTTCGAACACGAGGATGCAGACACAGTGGTTGAACTTATGGGAGGAACATGTAAGAAAAATAGCATCAACGAGGGTCTCATCTATAGACTCATGTAAGAAACTTTTCTCTCCTATTTATTTATAATCATTATATGTCATCAAAAAAAGAGATACAGGTTCTCTCTGAAAGGGAACACATTTTATTGAGGCCTACCGTTTATGTAGGCAGTGTTAAACCAACTGACGAAAAGGTTCCTATAATAAGAAATAACACGCTTTTTATTGAGTCTAAGAAGATATCAGTTGGAATGTACAAGTTATTTGACGAGGTCTTTTCTAATGCTTTAGACGAAGCTAAAAGAATGAATGGGAAAATGGAGGACATTCATATTTCTGTTAATTCTAAGGACAATAGTGTTTCTATTATGGACACGGGTAACGGATTTTATAAGGGAACTGAAATCAATAAAGTTAGTGGTAAAACAAATATAGAAACAGCAGTTTCCCAGTTAAGAGCAGGGTCTAACTTTGAGAATGATGATGTAGAGGAATCCCTTGTTGGTACTAATGGAATGGGAGTAAGCCTTGTTAATGTGCTGTCTAAATATTTTTCTATACAAACAATAAATGACAAATTCCATTATTTTCAAGAGTGGAAAAATTACGAGGGGAGCGAACCTAAAATAACTAAGAACACAATAAAGATTAAATCAGGAACAACAGTAACTTTTAAACCCTTATCAGAAGTTTTTGGTGGGGATAAATGGGATAAAGAGGTTCTCACTTCTATTTTAATTCTTAAATACGATCTTATAAAAAGAGATCCTGTTCTCAGCAATTTGAGCATAAAGGTTTTATGGGATTCAGAACTTATAGATTTAAATACAAGATTTATACCAGATGATTCTTTTAAGATTAATACTGATATAGGCCAGATAACAATCTGGGAAAAATACGAAGGATCCGGATCCATTAGTTTTGTTAATTCTGCCATGTGTACTGGAATACATCAGAAGATAGTTAATGATTTTATAAATGCTAAGCTTGATGACACATTAGGACACCATTTTTATGATGCGATGATAGTTTTAAATCTTCCTCCTAAGTATGTTAAATTCGGGGATCAAAATAAAACTAGATTTGTTACAACAAGAGAAGAAATAGAAAATCTTCTCATGAATAAATTTGGATCTAAACTACAGGGATTTTTTAAAACCGAAATTTTCGAGAGAATATTGAAAAAAGTCGAAGAGAGAAAAAACGAGGGATATGTAAAAAAATTAAGAGCAGAAAAAAGGAAAGTTAATTTAAAACACTCTCACAAGTATTTCCCAGCCCAAAAATCTTTGGCTGAAAATCTTTTTATAGTTGAAGGATTATCTGCAATGGGATCTATATTACAAAAAAGAAATCCTAAAGAAGATGGAGTTTACGCTCTCAAAGGTAAAATAAAGAATTGTAAGAATATAGGAGATCTATCTGACAACAAGGAGATATTAGAATTAATGCAAATACTAGGTCTTGATCCAACCGCCAGAAACATCGAGACTGTAGGATATAAAAGAATTGTTATCGCTACTGATCCGGACCCAGATGGATCACACATTACATCCCTGCTTATAAACCTTTTTTATAAATGGTTTCCTATGATTATAAGGTCAAAAAGACTTAGTTTTTTAAAAATCCCGCTGGTTTCAGTTGGTGATTCTAAGAAAAGAAAGTACTACTGGGATATGGACGAATTTAAAAAAGCAAAGCCTAGCGGAAATATCAGATACTTAAAAGGATTAGGATCTTTATCATTAGAAGATTGGGAATGGGTAATGAGTGATAAAACACTTATATCTATAGAAGAGAGCGGGGATAGTAAGGAAAAATTAGAAATGGCGTTTGGTGATTCTTCAGAGTTAAGAAAAAAATGGCTTTCAAATGTTAAGTAGAGTTATCTAACAATAAGTGGATATATACAAAGATGATTTTAAGGTTAAAAGATTTTATTAATGAGCAAGAAAATGTGGGAGCAGAATCACCACAAAGCTCTCCGTCGACTAGTTCTAAAAAGAACCTAAAAATAAACTGGACAAAACCAGATTTAGCTAAGGAGATTGAGCATTATGATGATAAAGCAAAATTAGAGTTTTATCAGCACAACATAACCATAGGAAACAAGGATATCGGTAAAACATCACCAAGAGCTACCAAGTTTTATAAATATATTTCCGAACCTTTCGGAAAGGGGTATTTTGAGGATATTCCCATAGTTTCTGAGGGAAGCTTTGATGTTAACAGTATTCAGAACTTCATGGTCTATGAGTATGATAACATAGTAAATGGAGCATACGGTAGAGCATATGGAGATGTACTTATAAAAACAACCGAGGAGTTAAAGAAAAGCGGAAGTATAAGTTTACCTGCTCCCGTTGTAATAAAATTCATAAACTTTGGTGAAACTAGAACATCCGAGGAAGCAAGCTATTATTTATTCTCTGGGAATAGAGTTGCTAACTTGGCACTTCAATATAATATTCCTATAAAAGCATGGGTGGTTGATTTAATACCTTCCAGAAGAGATGTTAGACAATTTGCAGATCAATCAGGTGCTTCTTCAAATCCTACTAAATTTAAGAAACTTCTTAGAAGAGAAACAGGAAAAGAAAACATCGACGACCTAAATGCTAGGGAAAGATTTAAAATCATCCAGTCTCTTAAGAATTTTTAATCTACCTTTATGGTATGAAACACGACAATAGAATGGGTTATTGTTGTCTTTGTCTTTCATTAGAGAAAGAAAAGGTAACAACAAACCGAGGAATGATAAAAAAGACCTTTCTCGAAAAAGGACTACCCTACGTATCTGAACTTGCTGTAAAGAACACAGAAGATCTAATAAGAATAATAAATTTCAACGGCCAGAAAGGAATAAAAATGTATCGGATGAGTTCTGATATGTTTCCCTGGATGTCTGAATATGAAATATCAGATTTGCCGGACTATGAAATTATAGAACTTAATCTTAAGATAGCGGGTGATATTGCTAGAGCTATGGATCAGAGATTAAGTTTTCATCCATCGCCCTATTGTGTAATCGCTTCAGAAAATCCATCAGTCGTTGAAAAGTCTATCAAGGAGCTTAGACAGCATGCAGAAATAATGGATCTAATGGGTCTTGATCAATCTTACCATTATCCTATTAACATCCATATCAATACAACTAAGCCTTCCAAAGAAGAATCAGCGGAAAGATTCTGTAAAATATATCTAGATTTACCACACAACGTAAAAAGCAGATTGGTTGTGGAAATTGACGATAAAAAATCACAATTTACATCAGTAGATCTTATGAATCTTGTTCATTCAAAAATAGATATACCAATCACATTTGATTATTTACATAATATTTGCAATCCTCCTCCTGAATTATCAGAATATGATTCGCTATTAATATGTGCTTCTACGTGGAAAGGTTTTACCCCGTTAGTCCATTATTCAGATTCTAGAAAATTATTTGAGGATTCAAATTCTAAAGAGGTTGCTCATTCTGACTGGATACATCAGAAAATAGAAACATATGGACTTGAATTATCAATTGAATTGGAGGTAAAAATGAAGGATCTGGCTCTAATTAAATATCTAAAAGAATTCGATAGAATTTGAGGGTAAATTGAAAGATAATCTCTGATATATATCATATGGAAAAAATCAGAAATTGTCCATCTTGTAACAGCGAAATAACTTATTCAGGTTTGTATTTTTTCAAAAGGGCTGAAAGAAAGGGATCCTTGTGTAAAAAATGTGCTGTATCAAAAGTTTGGGAAAAAGACGAAGTTAGATTTAAAGCTTCAAATTCTAGGAAGAAATATCTTTCAGAATTATCTGATGCTGAAAAAATTATAATAAACGAAAAAATATCAGATACTAATAAGAAGATATATGAAAGAAAATCTGAAGATGAAAAAAACGAATGGAAAAAATTATGTTCCGAGACAACTAAGGAAAGATGGAAGGATCCAATATTTAAAGAGGGGTTAAGAAAAAAACTGTCGGAGAAAAATTGGTCAAAAAGGGAAGATGCAAAAGAGATTAAACAAAAACAGGTTAATTCAAGGATAGAGAAAAACAATGGCATTTACCATAATGGACCGGGAAGATGCAAAGAATTTTTAGTTGGTGGATTAAAATGTTATGGGACAGCAGAGAAAAAATATATAGAGATTCTAATCGAAAATAATTTAGACCTTCCAAAAAAACCTACCTCTTCAATTAAAACAAAATATGGTGCATATACTCCAGATTTTGAATTTAATAATTTTTATATTGAAGTAAAATCTACTTTTACCTATGATGTTTTAATGGGGAAGTCTAGTTACAGTAAGAATAAAAAATCGAACCCCAATCAATTAAAAAAGCTATTGTATATCTCTGAAAATATCAAGCCAATAAAAATATGCTTGATTGACGGAGAAATTTTTAAATATATTGAGCTATAAAATAGTATAAAGAAATTAATCATGTCAGAAGAAATAGATTTAACAAATGTAAAATTTATCTTAGATAGAGAAATTTATTTAAGTGTAATAAAAGGATCATTGCTAGACAATTATCCTACTATAGATTTGGATAAAGAACTAAATGATTCTAAAATGACTGAGCAAGACCTGTTAGACCAATCCAAGTACCAGATCTTTGCATCTTCATTGGCTAATAAATACGAAACTGATGCTGGAGAGGATTAATAATTTATTAAAGATATTTCCGATATTAATATGTATTTTCATTATTGGATTTGCCCTGTTCAGTACTATTATATTACTAGAAATTAATAATCTATTAGGTCATATATTTAAAAGAAAAAATAAGAAGTGACAGACTATTACGAAATTTTAGGCGTTCAAGAAAATGCCGACCAGGAGTCTATAAAGAAAGCTTACCGACAAATGGCTAAGAAGTTCCACCCTGACAGGAACAAGGAACAAGGGGCAGAGGAAAGATTCAAGAAAATCACGGAAGCTTATGAAAATATAGGCGATCCCGTTAAAAGAAGAGAATATGATAATAAAAGAAATTTTAAAGATCATTTCTTTGGAGGATTTGAAAATTTTAATAACTGGAATCAAAAAGACCCTTTTGCGAGTCACTATAATCCAGGATTCCCACAAGATCCTAAGGGAGGACACATTAGCATAACTCTAAAAGTTACTCTAAATGATGTGTTAAGTGGAGTGGAGAAGAAAATCAAATTAAAGAGAGAACGAAAGTGTAAATCGTGTGAAGCAACGGGGTCAGAAGGAGGTAGATCTTTTCAAACCTGTGGAGCGTGTAACGGAACAGGGCAAATCACAATAAACAAAACTAATGGATTTGTGCAGATTAATTCTGTTACCGTTTGTGGTGCTTGTAGGGGGAGTGGAAAAAGCATACTTGAATATTGTATGAGTTGCTTAGGAAAAGGATTGATAGCGGAGGAGGATCTAATTGATATAAATATTCCTGCTGGTTCTTCTGACGGTATGCAATTTGTCGTGGCAAATAAAGGAAACGACGGAAAAGGGAACGGTTTACCGGGAGACCTTTATGTAAAGATAAACGAAATACCGGATGAAAATTTTGTAAGGAGAGGAACAGATCTTATATCAGCAAAACAAATAACATTTATAGATGCAGTTCTAGGAACTAATATTGATGTTGAAATGCCAGACGGAGAGGAACTAAAAGCTGTTATTTCTCCGGGTACAATTCCGGGTACTGTTCTTAAATTTTCGCAAAGGGGAATACCAAATATGGGATATGGAGGCAGAGGGGATTTCCTAGTTGAAATAAATATAAAAATTCCTTCAGATCTTAACAAAGAAGAAATAAGATTTATGCAGGAGTTAAAAGAATATGATATGTTTAAATAAAAGATTTTAAGATGGAAACTTTCTTTTTTTATGTACTTGCAGTTTGGGGTTTAACACATGTATTGGTAGCATCCAAAATAATGGAGCCCTTTAGAAATTGGCTTCTTATAAATTCTCCATTTTTTGGAGATATGTTAAACTGCTATCAATGCACTTCTTTCTGGACGTCTATGATTCTATATTTTTCTTTCGATGAATTAGATTTCGGGGGTCTATACTTTTATATAAAAGATTTTAGAATTAGCCTTGATTTTATTATAGCATCTTTTATAGGATCAGGTATTATATCTTTTATATCCGTATTAATGTCAATACTTATAAATAAATCTAAAGGCTAAGTTTTGATATATACATTATGGAAAGAAAAGTATTATCATTTAGCCAATTTTTAAATGAGGAAGAAACTGGATCCACTGGAGCCACAGGATCTCCAGATTCTGGAAATCTAGGAAGACCCGAAACAGAAAGAGAAGCAAAATCAAGGATTGCAAAAGGTATTGTACAATCGGTTTTTGGTGACATCGGAGGATCTGGAGGGGTTGATAGCTATATCGAGCAAACTAAAGAAGTAAAAGAGTCTTTACCCTACAAAGGATGTGGGATATCAGATCCCTACAAATTAGAGAAGACTCCTCTTTCAGTAATGACTATCAAATTAATTCTTAATTATTTGCAAGAGAAAAAAGCTGGTGATTACACAAGGGTTATAAACGAACTAAACGAGAAGAGAGCGGTAATAATAGGAATAAGAAACAGAATTGCAACTAAGAAAGAAACTCCAAATCAAGATAGATTCTGCGATGCTCTGTATTTCATACCAGGTAACGCAAAAGACGGAACGGAGAGCTCTGGTGCTACGGGAGCTACAGGAGCTACTGGAGAGGCTTCTAATTTTATGAATCAGAAGAAAAATGAATCTCTTTCCGTATATGAATTTATAGATGAAAGAATAATGGAATTAGAAACAATTTCTGAATCTGGACTTTGGACGTTTGAAGATTTTGCTCAGATGAATAAGGAGAGGGAATTTTTAGTTGAAAGTAGAGATCTTCTAGAGTCTGGACAAATTAGCGAGGATGATTTCGAAGTTCTTTATGAGGATATCTTAGGGATCGGAGGATTACTTAAAGGAGCTTGGGAGAAAGGTAAACAAGCAGTTAAATGGGTAGGAAAAAAACTAGGAATAGTTGATGATAAGCCTAAGGGTAGAAAAGTTGATATGGATAGCGAAGATAATACTAAGTCATCTACTACTCAACAACAGCAATCTGGACCTACTGGACCAGTTCCTCCATCGGATTTAGGAGATAAAATCGATCCATACCAAATAACAACAGTTGGTAGTTTAGCTTATTATGGTAAAAAACCTATGAATCCTAAAGGTCTAGGCATTAAGCTGCCTGGAGATACTCTTTATGTGCTACAGGAAAGTACATTAGGAGGTAAAACTAAATATAAGATGATGGTTGAAGCCGAAAAAATTAAAGTCGGTAGATATCCTATCGGGGTTACTAAATACGAAACATATAAACCAGCAGAAACATATACTGAAAGCTGCGGAATGCAAATACACAGATCTTCCACTAAAGGAGAGGGTGTTTGTATAGGACCTTGGTCAGCGGGATGTCAAGTATTTTCTGATTATACCGAATGGCAAGAATTTATATCTAAAGCTGAAAAAGAATCAATGAATGCCTCAAAATTCATCTATGGATTAATCCAATTAGATGACATACCTGATGAAGTATTAAAGTCTGCTCTGATTGGTTTGCCTTATAATCCTCAACAGCAAGTTGTTGCCCAGAATGCTACTGGAGGAGCCCAAGTAAAAGGATCTGGGAAAGACGTAAGAACCGTCGGTTTTAATGAGGATTAGAAACTTTAATCCTGTATCTTAGTATAATTTTCATCAGTGAAAATATTTTAAGTGGAGAAAAGAATAACAATTTCAGACCAGATAAACCAGGATTACCGTAAGTACGCATTATATGTTATTCAGAGTAGGGGTATTCCAAATTTCTACGATGCACTAACCCCGGTTCAAAGATTAATTCTCCAGAATTCACCAAGCATATTTAAGAAAACTGTCGGTGTGATTGGTGAGGTTTTCAGTACCGGACTTTATCACCATGGGGACAGTTCAATGGCTCAGGCAATATCTAAATTAGCCAGACCCTTTTCCTGTTCTGAACAGATACTACTGGGGGATGGATTTTTTGGCAGTCCAGTTAATCCAGTTCCTTCCGCTCCCAGATATACACAGGTAAAGATATCTAACAAATACAAGGAGATAATAGAAAAATACAAGGATCTTAATGTTCCTAATGAAGAGGGTGGATTTGATTGGATTCACGTAGACTATCCTATAGGACTATCCACCCATGTAGTTGGTATAGCTGTTGGATATAAGTCTAATATATTACCAAGAAAGCCGGAGGAGATAGTTACATATTTAAGCGGTAATAAATCTAAGAAATTAAAACCATACTTTAGAGGATTTAAAGGAAAGGTAACTAAAATGGATTCTCTTAAATCTGCATGGCTTATTGAGGGCGATATAGAGATGGATGTTACTTCTAGAACATTTAAAATTAATTCTATATCTCCATTGCAAAGATATGAATCATTCTTCATTAGACTTAATAATATTCTAGAAAGAAAAGCTATCAATTATAAAATGGACAACTTCTCCACTGATGAGGTTAAGATAAACATAAAGTTTAGATGCACAGACCAGGAGTTTAAGGAGATATCTGAAATAATAGCAAAAGAGACTAAACAGATAGTTACTGAAAATATTGTTTTTGTTAGAGACGGATCCGTGTTAGAATATGATTGTATAGAGGATTATTTAGAAGATTTTATTGTACATAGAGAAAGAACGATATTAAAAAGATATGAGAGAGATCTATTATATCTTAGCGATGAATTAGAATTCTTAGAAGCTAAAGTTAAATTTCTTACTTTTATGCAGGAAAAGAAAAGGGGAGTTGATGAGGTTTTAAATTTTGTTAGTGAATACAAGAGAGAAATATCAAGAAGATTGGAATCAATATCTTTAATAAAACTAACCAAAGAAGAAATAATTAAGACTAAAGAGGAAATTAATTCGATAAAATCTGCTATAAAGAATAAGAATCAAGAAATAAAAAGTCAAAAGGAAAGAGTAAAAGTTGTGGAAAAGGAAAATTCTCTATTAAAAAAGAAAACAAATTCTAGAACTACTTCTCTCTTAGGAGAGGTTAAAGAGGAATTCCACAATGGTATAAGAATATTCGATCCAGAAGAAGAAATAATTGAAGAAGTAGAACAAGAAAATGAATTAAATATAGAAAATGAGTAAGAAACAAGCAACTTGGAATTTTAGGATTACTAATCCTGCCAATTTTATGTCTTTCCTTAAAAAATTAAAGTTGGTAGACAAAAGCGTTCCTTTAGAAATAGAAGGAGGAAATTTATTTGCTAAGGTGAGAACACCGGACAAATCAGTTATTAAATATGTTAGTGTAGATATCAGTGATATACTAGAAGGAGATTTTCCTCCTAATAGATTAAAAATTGGTATTCTAGAGATAGGTAAATTGATTGATGTATTTAAATACTTTGGACCAGAGGAAGAGCTTAACTTGACTGTCGACTCTCAGCCTTATGATTCAGATCTAATAGCAACTGGATTAAAGTTCTCATCATCTTCATTAAATATATTCGTTAAATGTGCAGACATAAGCTTACTTGCTTACATAGATGATAATATACAGAGACAAATACATTCAACAGAAGGGTCGGAGGTTAACTTTGAGATCTCAAAAGAAAACTTCCAAAAGGTTTCTTCATTGACTGGAATAGAATCTAATTCTGAAGAACTTTTAAATTTCGACATCGAAGAAAACGGAGTGACTATCCGAGGAAATTCCTTTCAATATAATTTAATAAAAGGCAAAAAGCCTAACGGATTTTCAAATCCTAGTGTTTATACTATCTACAAAAACCAATTTTCTTATATAGATCAAGAAAATTCAGAGATACATTTCCACGATAACAGAATCTTGGTTAAGTCAACTGAATCGGATTCTATAATAGCAATAGGTTTAGTAGAGGTATAATATGGAAGAGATAGATTACATGTCAATGAGCTTAGAAGAGCTCAATCAGAAACTCCAGGAGTTTCAAAAAAAATCTTCGGACTTTTATAACACTGAACAAGGTATTAAGTTAACTCTTAACAGTATATACGGAGCGACAGGAAACCAATACTTTGCTTTATTCAATCCAGATGTAGCAGAGAGTGTAACATTACAAGGGCAGGATATATGGAAATTTGCCGAAAAGATAGTTAACAGGTATTTCAATGACATGTGGCACCTAGATACGGAGTTACACGAAAAGATGGAAGTTCGTAATGTCAGAAAGATAACTCTGGATTTTATCTTATATGGAGATACAGATTCTAATTATATAAATCTTGGTGCAGTGATGGATTCGTGTGAATTTGATTATGAGCCATTCGAGTTTGTAAAAAGACTAAATGAGCATAGATTAAAAGAATACATCAGAAAGTGTTATGACATCTATGCTCAGAAATGGAACACCGATAACTATCAAGATTTTGAGCTAGAAAGTCTATCTTATGCAGGTATATTCTTAGGTAAAAAGAAATATGTACTTCACATAGCTTGGCAAGATCCAAATAAGGATTTATTTCCTAAGCTTTCTAAGATTAAATCAACAGGTATCGAACTAGCACAAGGGGGAACTGCTCCATTCGCTAGGGAAAAACTCACTTTTCTTCTCAGACATATCTTTGAGAAAGGTAAGAGTTTTGATATAAGGGAATTCGTAAAGATCCTAAAAGATATTAAAAATGAATTTAAGGTACAGAGCCCTGACCAGATATCAATCGGTACTTCTGTTAACAACATCGAGAAGTTCATAGTAAATGATACAAGTAAGTTTGAGGTTGCTAAGGGATGTCCAATGCACGTTAGAGCTGCTGGATACCATAACTACATCTTAAATAATTCAAAACATAAAGCAAAGTATAGCTTAATAAGATCATCAGAGAAGATAAAGTACTATTACGTTAAAGTTAACAACGAGAGGGAGAACAACGTATTTGGATATCTTAATGGATCTTATCCTTATGAGTTTGCTCCACCTGTAGATTTTGATGAGCAATTTAATAGAGTTATTCTTGATCCTATAAATAGATTCATTGAAGCTATGGGATATACCCCCCTTTCTCCAAACCTTCTTTTAGTAAGAGCACTCTTTTAATACATTTCTTTTTATTCTATATTGGATATATAACATATCTAAAAAATGAAGATGTCTAAGAGAATAAAGAACTTTAATGATTTCGTTAATGAATCATACAACCCAACAGGAATAAATGAAGGATTCCTTTCAACTATTAAAGATTATGCTAGAAGATTTTTCGGATGGACCGGTAAATTTTTAAAGAGCATAGTAGATGGATTAGTAGCTCCTATTCCTTATGGACCTAAGAAAGGCCTTCCTACTGTTATGCTATTCTTACCTGAGAATGGATCTATCTTTAAACAGATGCAAGAATTTGAAATGGGGGTAAATCCTCTCAAAGAAGCAAGGATCCCTTTGGAATATACTGGGGAGGATCAGAGTGTAAGAAACATCTCTGCGGATCAATTAAAGCAAGACGTAATAAGATTGTATAGGAGTAAAGAAAGAGGTGGTAGAGCTAAACCTATATTTATTTACGGAGCTCCTGGTATTGGTAAAACTGAAATAGTAGGACAAGCAGCAGATGAGTTGGGTGTTCCTGTAATGAAATTAGACCTTCAATTCATGAACCCCGAGGATTTCTTGGGTATTCCTAGTAGACATGACGTAGAGCCTGTTCAGGTTGAAGGTGGAAAATTAATCAGTGCAGGTAAAGGATTCACTAGATCTAATCCACCTATACTACTTCCTACTGATAATGGTAAAGATGAAAGAGGAGGTATAATATTTATGGACGAAATGAACAGAGCTAATAAAGCAGTTCTTAACTCCATCATGCAATTCGTACAGAAAGGAGAAATAGGTCCTTATAAATTACCGGATAGATGGGTAATCGTAGCAGCTGGTAACAGACCGGAAGAAGCAGAAGGTGTTGCAGATTTCGATTTTGCATTAGCTGACCGATTCACCATTAAAAATTACGTACCTACTATAGAGGGATATGCTTCTTGGGCAGATAAAAATGAGAAGATACTTCCTGAGTTAGTTACTTTCCTAACATTCAACCCTGATTATTTCCACAATCTGGATGCAGATAAAAAATCTCTTAACTATCCTACCCCTAGATCTTGGACAGATGGGGCATTAATACTTAATGATGAGATTAACTACAAAGGCGTAGATTCATGGAGGGATATTTCTAGACAGGACATAATGGATATTTTCTATGATCAAGTTGGTCCAGAAGCAGCAGGTAAATTTGTTGCTTACTTAGAGATTCTAAGAAAGGTTACGGATGCAGATATGGAGAGTATGATTAATAACCCAATGTCAGCTCCTATTGTATCAGAAGCACAATCAACAAAGAGCGTACTTTATGGACTTATCGAAATGGTAATGAAAAGAGTCAGAACATACGACACACAGAAGCTTTATAACGTGATGGAATATTTCAATAGATATAGCGAATTAGAACCTCTAAGCTGGCTATACAAAGACATACTATCAAAATATCCACAGTTCAAGTTCGGAGGGTCTTCATCCACTCCAGAGGATGAGATAAAACATAAAGCTGCTTTACTTATCACTAAGGGAGCTAAAGATAAAGGACTACAGGGATGAGAAAGTTAAACGAGAACAAATATAAAACGGGAAAAGTAATAACATCTTTCTCTAATTACGTTAGATTTATAAATGAATCTACCTCATATGATCCAGATGAGGTTAATAAAAAAATCAGAAGAGTTATACTTTGGTTAAATATAAACCAGGGATTTTATGCTGAGCTTCTTAGCCACGTTAATATATTTGGATCTAGTGACCTTGATCCTAAAACAATGTGTACAAATGGGAGGGATATAATATTCCATCCTGAATTTGTTATGAGACAATCTGAGGCAGCTCTAAGATTAGTTTTGTGTCACGAGATATTACATTGCATCGGTGATCATATGGATAGGAGAGGAAGCAGAGATCCTATGGGATGGAACATAGCATGCGACTATGCAATAAATCCATTACTTAAAGATGAAGCTGGATTTGAATTCCCTGTAGATGAAATGGGTAACAGAGAAGGTCTATATGATCCAAGATTTGAAGGAATGAGAGCAGAAGACATATATGATGCGCTCGAAGAATCTGGAGAACTACAAAGGCTTATTAATAATCCTAAAGTACAAAAGACTGTAGAGACTACAGGTAAGGTTGAAGATGAGGATAAAGAATTAGCAGATCCGGACCAAGAAATGGTGATACAAAAAGGAGATGACCCAGGAGATCCAGGAGAAGAGGGAGATCCAGGAGAAGAGGGAGATCCAGGAGAAGAAGGAGATCCGGGAGAAGAAGGAGATCCAGGAGAAGAAGGAGATCCAGGAGAAGAAGGAGATCCAGGAGAAGAAGGAGATCCAGGAGAAGAAGGAGATCCAGGAGACCAACCAGGAGACCAACCAGGAGACCAACCAGGAGATCAACCAGGAGACCAACCAGGAGACCAACCAGGAGACCAACCAGGAGACCAACCAGGAGACCAACCAGGAGACCAACCAGGAGACCAACCAGG
>Ga0172372_10000243_pt1 | contig 84675 bp, 77 predicted proteins | sample LakKiv5m_2_FD_114544 | JGI IMG/M metagenome (GOLD analysis project Ga0172372, IMG submission 114544) | Freshwater microbial communities from Kabuno Bay, South-Kivu, Congo - kab_092012_9.5m | ecosystem: Environmental > Aquatic > Freshwater > Lake | place: Democratic Republic of the Congo... | reverse complement strand
GCTTGTAGTAGCCGCGGCGGCGGTACAGAAACGGGCTTTGGGGGCAGGCGGGATAGGGGCAATGCGGCGGGATGAACTTCTGCATCGGTGTCTCCAGCGCCGGGGAGAAGATGCCCCCCGGCAACTATGGAGACGGGACCGCCGCCCATGGTTCGCGGGGAAAATTCGGTTCCCTGTTTCGATTCTGTCCCCGCTCGGGGAGCAGTATCCCCTCATGGGCAGGCCTCAGGCCCGCTTTTCCCGTACTGGGAAAGAACTTCCGGAAATCCGCCCGAGGGGTAAAGGCTTTCCGGGTTCGTGTCGACATGGGCCATGGAATCAAGTTCCACCATGACCCTCTCCGCTCCCTCACCGCTCCGCATCCTGCTGGCTGATGCCGACCGCGCCGCGATGCAGATCATCGCCGCCGCGCTGCGTCGCCGTGGGCATCAGGTGTCGGTCACCGATCAGCTCGGCGATGTGGTGCAGGGCGATGCCGAGCTCCTGGTCTGCGAGCGCAGCATCTTTCTGCAGGCGCTGCCGGGATGGCGCGCGCAGGGCCTCAGCCCCGAGGTCATCCTGATCGCCGACCAGCCGAGCAGCGACGACTGCCGTCAGGCGACGAGCATGGGGGCAAGAGAGGTGCTCGCCAAGCCGTTCCGGCTCGCCGACCTTGTGCGGGCCATCGAAACTCCGGTGGCTCCGCTCCCCCGCCACTCCAGTTCCGGCGCACTCGAGCGCAACTATCGCGCCTTCGCCGGTGCATCGACGCAGGCAGCGCGTGATGTCATGGCCCTTGCGCTGCGCTCTGGAACAGGACCTGCCGCGCGGGCTCGCATCGGCTCTGCTGTCGCCGAAATCGTCGAGAATGCCTGCACGCACGCCTACCCCACAGGTGAGGGCACGATCCAGCTGCTGGCTCGATTCGAGCGCGCCGATCTGCTGGTGACGATTCGCGATGCGGGGTGCGGCTTCGATGCCGCCGATCTGGACGCTCAAGAACTGCACGACACCAGCGCCTACGGAATCGCCCGGGCGCGCGCCCTCAGCGAGGAACTCGGCATCGAGAGCACTCCAGGGGTTGGCACGCGCGTCGAGATGATCTTCCGGACCAGTCAAGTCGCTTTCGACGACGGCTCCGCGGTCGATCTGTCGGATCACGATTTCTTCCAGCCGGAACTGGCGGAGCGCGTGCTCAAGGCTGTCACGCTCGATCCTCATAACCAGATCTTCGAGCTCCCGCCCGCCCTCGCCGTCGTTGTCGGACGCCTGCTTTCGAGCAATGTCTCGACTCGGAAAACCGGGAAGGACGCCTGGAGCTGAACATGGCCGCCCAGCAGACAGGAACGAAGCCTGGCGTGTCTCCGGAAGACGAAGATCTCTTCGACTTCCCCGTGGTCGAGATGCAACTCGAAAGCGAGCCGGAGCCCAAGGCTGCCATCCCGAGCGCGGCGGCTGCAGAAGCCTCCGCATCGGGTGCATCGGCCTCGGCTGAGTTGATGTCCAGCCCGGCCGATGAGGAACTGGTACCTGCTGCCAAAGCCTCGAGCCCCAAAGCCCCCGTCACGGCCGGCGAATCGACACCCGCGCAGCCCGCGAGCTTCACGCCAGCCGTCGCCGCGCCTCCGCGCCTTTTCAAGGGCGCATGGATCGCCATCGCGATGCTGGCTGCGATCAACATCGCGGGACTGCTGTTTGTCTGGAACGCCAGTCGCGCGGTGAAGGAGAGCGTCGATCGCCTTCAGGCGATGACGGCGACGCAGGCGGCTGAGCCGGAGCCGACCACCGCCGTCGTGACCGAGACTCAGCCCGCTCCGGCACGCCTGACTCCGCCCGAGTCCTTTGACGTCGCCGCACTGCGTCTTGCCCGGGAAGAACTTCGCACCGGCAACCCCGCCGCAGCTCGCAGGCGCCTGTCACAACTCATGGCCGTCATCGATCGCGTCGACCCGCAGTCGCGTCCGGGCGTTGAGGCCGAAGCCCTGTACCTCAGCGCGCAGGCGCTGGAAACCGCGCTGAATCAGCGCCAGGCAAACAAGCCATGATGGCCCTTGCTCTCTTGCTGTCCCTGCAGACCGATTCCTCTGGGCTGCGCTGGAGCGAAGTGGACGGTCAGTACCTGATCAGCGCGGACATCGTTGGCGCCGATCCGCGCAAGCTCTTCGGCGAAATCGCCACGCGCTCCGGCCGCCAGCTGATCGGCATCGAGCACCTTCCGGCCACGCTGCCGATCACGCTGGCGTTCACCGACAAGCCCTTGTCATGGGTGACGCAGGCCGTTGCCGGGAGCGTTGGCTGGCACGTCCAACTGCGCTCGGATCGAATCGAACTGAGCGTCGAGGACCTGGCGCGGCTGAGCGAATCCGAACTCGAAAACCGACTGCAGGCCGCCTGTCTGCGTGCGCTCCGCAACGACGGGAAGAATGCGGAAGCTCCTCGCGCCGAGCTTGCTCTCGGTGCGATCGAGGAACGCCGCGGCAACGTGCAGGCTGCGCTGGGGCACTTCCAGTCCGCCGTGGAGCGCGACCCCGACGGGGAACTGGCGCCGCAGGCTCTGATGCACGCGGGTGCTGCCCACATTCGACTCAGCCAGCACGTTCAGGCAATCGAGTGCTTCACGCGGGTCGTGGGCCATGCCCATACCGTTGCGGAGCAGGCCGAAGCGAGACTGCAGCTGACGCGCGCCATCGCCCTCAACGGCGACGGTCGCCAGGCTCTCTTCCTGCTGGATTCACTGGATCAGCAATCTCCGGCCGCCAACGACGACGAGCGGCAGACGCGCGAGTACGTGCGTGCTCTGGCCTGCCTCAAGGCCGAGCGCCGAGCCGAAGCACTCGAAGCGCTGGCGCGCGCCGAGAACACGGGTGCAAGCCCGGAGTGGGCCCGCACGGCACACGAACTGCGCGCCGAGGTGCTCGCGCACTTCGGTCGCAACAGGGATGCGGCCTTGGCTTGGCTGGCGGCAGGCAAGACCTCGACCGGCGAAGCTCAGGCGCAGGCCTGGATCAAGGCTGCTGACCAGTCGCTGCTGGCCGGCGATGCGGTCGGTGTGCTGATGATTCAGGGACTCGCGAAGGACAGCACGGCCGCGACGGCCCTGGCGCCGATGGCGGAACTGGCGCGCAAGCGTCTGGGACTTTCCAAGCACAGCGACGGTGCTGCCGGCGATCTGCTGGAGATTGCGTGGCGCGCGATGGAGCGCGGCCAGCCGAGCAAGGCGCTCGCCGCCCTCGAGCAGGCCTATCCCCTGCGGGAGCAGCGCGAACCCGAGGCGCGTCTGGATCTGGTCCTTCTGTACGCACGTGCTCTGGGTGCCAACCAGCAGGTCGATCGCGCCCTCGACGTTCTGCGACTGGAAGGCAGCGGCGTGACCGACGCTGCCGTGCTCGGTCGCTTGTGCTTCATGGCGGGAAGCCTGCTGGAAGCGGCCGGACGGCACGAAGAGGCCTTCGCGGCCTTCGGAGGAAAGCTCTGATGATGAAGTACCAAACTGTTCTGGCGGGCGCTTTCGGAGCCCTGCTGCTCGTGCCGACCTTCGCAACTCAGGAAACCGGCGGCGGTCTGGAACGGTCGCTTCAGGAGACCGTGCGGGCGCTCGAAGTGCTCGCGGGCATCCGCAAGGGTGTGGAACAAGGCGCTCCCAACTCGGTCGCACTCGTCATGCAGGCGACGGAATCGGCGTTGCCCGACCCCCAGGCCCGCGATGCCCAGCTGGTCACCCTCCGAGACGAGGTCAACCGGCTTCAGGGTTTGGCGGATCGCATGGCAGACGCAGCCACCCAGTCGGAAACGGTCTCGCAACTCCTCGAATCGAAACCTGAGGACGCCAAGCGACTCAGCATCAGCACAGGTCTCACTCCCCAGGATCGCGGAGCCCTGCAATCGGGCTCGATCGGGGCCGGCCAGACTCCGATCGCCAACTCCGCACCTGTGTACACCGAAGCGGATTCGATTCGTCAGGCTCAGACGCTCTACCGCAGCGGCCGCTACGCCGACTGCGTGCTGTTCCTCGACAACAAGAACGCCAATCTGGAAGCGGTGTGGTGGAGGGCCCGCGCACTCGAGCAGCTCGAGCGCTGGCCGGAGGCCATCGACGGCTACAAGCTGGCAGCAGCCTCGACCGATCCGGTTCTCGCCCGCCGCGCCAAGCAGGACCTCGATTTCCTCGAGTGGAAGCGCGACTTCAAGCTCAAGGCCGGCAACGGCAGCCAGAAGGAGCCGCGGTGAAGCAATTGGACGCCACCGTCGCCAGCGAGGCCGACTCCGAGCTCAACGCCGTGCTGAGCTCGCTGTCCGCCATCTCGGAGAGCCTTCTCGAGAGCTACGCACTGCTCGCGGAACGCGCCAAGCGTCTCGAGATCGAGCTGGCGGCCAAGAACGCCGAGCTTGAGCGCAAGGTGCTCGAGGCGGAGTCCATGCACGCCCATCTCGAGGCTGTGCTGGGCGCCCTGCCGACAGGCGTGGTTGTGCGCAACGGCCAAGGTCGCATCGTTCGCGCCAACCCAGCGCTGTGCGCGATTCTGGAGACCACGGAACCAGAGCTTCACGAACACAACGGTCATCCGGAACTGCTGGGCCGCGAAGCACTCGGCCAGCCCCGCGAGATCGTTCTCGCCGACGGGCGCACGCGCATCGTCGAACAGCGCTGGTCGGAGTTTCTGACACCCAACGGGCTGAGTGGATCGGTCGAACTGGTTGACGATCGAACCGAGATTGCCCACCTCACCGAACGCCTGCACAGCATCGACAAGCTCGCCGCCCTCGGCAGCATGGCCTCCGGCATCGCTCACGAGATCCGCAACCCCATGAACGCGGTGCGAGGCTATGCCGAGCTCTTCCGCCGCGAGTTCGACGCCGACAGCCGCCAGGGACGCTGGGCCGCCAACATCTGCGAGGGCGTCGATGAAGCTGACGCGATCATCTCCAACATGTTGAGCTTCGGCTCGCCCGCTAAGCTGCGCAGGGACCGCGTGTGCGCCGCCGAACTCGTCGACAGCGCCATCGCCCTGGCTCAGCGCTCCATCCCGGCGGGCACTCCGCAGGATGCCTGGACCATTCAGGCCGGTGTCGCCTGCCCGGATTTCACCGGTGACCGAATCAAGCTCCGTCAGGCTCTGCGGAACCTGATCGCCAACGCGATTCAGGCTCAGCCGGACGGCGGCAGCATCCACGTGGCGTGCCGTCTACGCGCCGATGAGGTCGTCTTCGAAGTCTGTGACGCAGGCCCGGGCATCCCCGCCCAACTGCGCCGCCGGGTTGTCGACCCCTTCTTCACCACGCGATCCGAAGGCGCAGGCCTCGGACTTGCCCTAGTGCACACGATCGCCGAATTGCACGGCGGTCGACTCGAAGTGTCCCCCGCGCCCGCGCCCAGCCATCTGGGCGGTGGAGCGCATCTGATTCTCCAAATCCCTTTCCACAACTGCAAGTGAGCCGAACGATGTCGATTCAAAGCATCATGATCGTTGATGATGACAAGCTGAGCCGCGAATTCCTGATCGAAGCTGTGACTCAGCTCGGTTACAAGGCGATTGAAGCCCGGAGCGGCGCCGAAGCCCTCGACAAGGCACGCCAGCACACGCCGGATCTGATGATCACGGATCTGCGCATGCCTGGCATCGACGGCATCGAGCTGCTCAAGACCATGCGCACTCAGCATCCTGAGATGCCTGCGGTGCTGGTCACGGCTCAGGGCACGCTGGAGTCGGCGGTTCAGGCCATGCGCAACGGCGCGGCGGACTTCCTGCTCAAGCCCTGCACTCCGGACTCCATCGAGGTCGTTCTCGAGCGCATCGAGCGGACGACCCGCCTGATGCGTGAGAACCAGTATCTGCGCAGCGAAATCGTGGGCGAAGGCGCCCCGACGATTGTCGGCGAAAGCCCCTTGATGACGGACACGCTGCGCAATGCGGCGCGCATCGCGCGGTCGAAGGGCACGGTGCTGGTCACCGGCGAAAGCGGTACCGGCAAGGAGAAGATCGCCCAGTACATCCACCAGAACAGCCCCCGCGCCAACGGACCGTTCATCCGCGTCAACTGCGCCGCGCTTTCGGAGCAACTGCTCGAGAGCGAACTGTTCGGCCACGAGCGCGGCGCCTTCACGGGCGCTCACAAGACACGCGAGGGCCGTTTCGAACTCGCGGACGGCGGAACTCTGCTGCTGGACGAGATCGGAGAGATCTCCCCTGCACTGCAGGCCAAGCTGCTGCGGGTTCTGGAAGAGGAGGAGTTCGAGCGCGTGGGCGGTACCAGCACTCTCAAGGTCGATGTGCGCGTGATCGCCACCACGAATCGCGATCTGCACGCGGAAGTCAAGGCTGGTCGATTCCGCGAGGACCTCTACTACCGCCTGCACGTCTTGCCGATTCACCTGCGCCCCCTGCGCGAGCGCGTTGAGGACATCCAGCCGCTGGCCCTCCATTTCGCGCAGCACTATGCACGCAACGCTGGGCTCGAGACCCCGGCCTTCACCGAAACGGCCATGGAGTGCCTGCAGGCCTGGCACTGGCCCGGCAACGTGCGCGAGCTCGAAAACGTCATCCAGCGGGCGGTGGTGATGCTTCGACACTCCACGATCGATCTGGCGGACCTCAGCTTTGGTCCCGCCACCGGATCGGAAGAGTCGGCCACGGTAACGCTGGCCACGGCGGCGGTCACTGCGATCGAGAATCTGGGCCCGGCTCTCGCCAACCGGACGATTGAGGACATCGAACGGGTGGCGATTCTCGCAACCCTGAGCTCCACCCGGGGCAACAAGACGGAAGCAGCCCGCCGCCTCGGCGTCACTGCCCGGACCCTGTCCAACAAGATGAAGCTGTGGCGTTCGACGGGCCTGGTGGCCTGATCGGATTCGGGACGCTGGAGGAGAACGAACTATGGATATCGGTGGCGAACAATCGAAGTTGCTGCTCAACCTGATGAAGGCGAGCTCGCTGCGAGGCCGGGTGCTGGCGAACAACATCGCCAACCAGAACACGCCTGGTTTTCAGCGGCAGATCGTGCGCTTCGAGGAGTTGCTGACCGAGTCCATGGCTTCGGGAAAGAACCCGCTCGACGTCCAGCCGCAGGTCGAGGTCGACAAGCTGACTCCCCTCGGCCCTGATGGGAACAACGTCAGTCTGGAAGTCGAGACAGCCGCAGCCCGCGAGAACCGTCTCATGTTCGAGCTGTATGCCCAGATCTTCCAGAGCCGCATGGGCATCATCCAGAGTGCCATCGAATCATCCCGCTGATTTCTGAAAGGACCGCCACATGACTTCCATCCGCAGCATGTTCACGACGCTCAGGATCGCCGCTTCCGGTACCGCAGCCGAGCGTGTTCGAATCAACGTCATCTCGAAGAACATCGCACACGCAGAGGTCACCCAGATGCCCGATGGCAGCGGACCCTACCGCCGCCAGGTGGTCAGCTTCGCCCCCTACATGGATCCTTCGAAGTCGCCGACCGGCTCGGTGGGTGTGCGCGTCCGTGGAATCACGCCAGACCTGGAAACACCCATGCTGACGATTCACGACCCTTCACACCCCGACGCCAACGAGCGCGGCGAGGTGACCATGCCGAACGTGAACGTCACGCAGGAGATGGCCGACCTGATCGGCGCAATGCGGGCCTACGAGGCCAACCTCAACGTGCAGGACGGCTTCGTGCGGACTGCGGAACGCGCGCTGCGCATGGCCCAGTGATCAGAGCGACCCGATAGCCATCCAAGAAGGAGGATGAACCCATGGTAGATCGCATAGGAGGAGGATCTCTGGCCAAAGCCGCCATCGAGGCAGCTCTCAAGCGCCAGGCGGAGATGCGCCAGCGCCTGCAGCAGCCCGGGGCCGAGTTCAGCCCTCAGTTGAGCGCCGGGGCGGCCTCTGGACAGCCGCAGGCCGAGGCCAGCCAGTCGCCGACGCTGGTGCAGCAGGTCAATCAGGAAGTCCGCGCCGCGGACACCATGGCCGAGCAGGTCGTCACGGGCAAGGTCGTCGACTTCGCCGAGGCGACTGCACAACTGAAACAATCCGAGCTGGCCTTCAAGTTTGCCCTCGAGGTGAGAAACAAATTCGTCGATGCATACCGGGAAGTCATGCGCATGAGCGTGTGAGCCCTGAAGCCCTACACCTATGAAAGACAACCTCCAAGGCCTGTTTGAGCAGCTCAGGAACATGGGCGGCGCCACGAAGGCGATCCTCGTCCTGTCCTTGCTGATGCTGGCAGGGGTGATCGGGCTCGTCACCTACAACGCCAACTCCCCCCACTTCAGGCTGCTGTACTCCGGCCTCGACGGCCGGCAGGTGGCTGCCGTTCAGTCGGCTCTCGCCGGGGGTGGCATCCGCTACGAGGTCAGCCAGCCTCCCGGCCCCTTCGTGGTGCAGGTCGAGTCCGCGCAGTACTACCAGGCCCAGAACCTCGTCGCGCTCGCGGGTGCGATGGAAATCGCGCCCGAGGGGATTCAAGCCAACCAGTCGAGCGCCTCGGACGTCTTCCTCTCCGCCGGCGAACGCCAGCAGAGCTCGCTGAAGCGCGAATGGCAGGAACTGGAAAAGCAGCTCCAGGAACTCGCCTTCGTCCAACGCGCCCGAGTCAGCACCTCGATCCCCGAGGCCAACGCGCTGCGCCGATCCGCTCCGCTGACCGTCGCCGTGACGCTGCAGCTGCGCAATGCGAGCGAACTGACACGGGGTCAGTGCAACACCGTCGCCAAGCTGGTTCGGTATCGCTTCAACATTCCCGCGGAGAACGTGATCATCTCGGATCAGGACGGCCGCAGCCTCTACGACGGAACGCAGGAAAGCGAACTCGCCGCCGCGGCCAACGAGCTCTTCGACCACAAGTCGCGTTACGACGCCGAGATCGCCAAGCGCACGAACACCGTGCTGGCGCAGGTATTCGGCGCGGGGCTGGCCCATATCGTGGTCAACTCCGAATGGAGCCATGCGCGCAGGGAGAGCATCAAGGAAGTCGTCGATCCCGCCAACAAGGCCGTCGTGGCGAAAACGGAGAGCAAGACCAGCACCCCGACTCCTTCGGGGGGCGCGGGCAATTCCGGTTTCGGCCTCGACAATGCGGCACCGGGTGCACAAGCACCTGGACCCGTCGCTCCATCGACCACTTCGGAGGTGACTCAGAGCACGGTCGTCGGCAAGGAGACCAGCCTGACCAGCGAAGAGACTCCAGAGCTCAAGCGTCTGACCGTTTCGCTGTTCCTGGACGCGAGCATCGAATCGAAGCGCACCGAACTCGAGCAGGTCGTGAAGACCGCGGTTGGCTTCGTCGATCAGCGCGATGCCATCAGCTCTCTGACGGCCCCCTTCGCGACCCTGAAGCGTGACGAGCAGGGCAAGCTCCTGCCCCCCCCGGCGGTCGAGCCGGTGGAGGGTCCCTCGCGCCTGACCGAGATGATGATCGATCGCAGCGTCGAAATCGTCGCCGCGCTGATCTTCCTCTTCGTGCTCATGAAGGCGCTCAAGCGCAAGCCGGATGTCACGGCTCAGCTGGCGGGCCAGGGCTCCGGTTCCGTCGATCCGAACTTCTCCTCGCTCGAGGAGATCGAGGATCCTCGCATCCGTGAACTGGTGGCGAGACGCCAGATCGACGAACTCATCAAGAACGACCCCGAGCGCGTGTCCTTGATCCTATCCCGCTGGGTTACGGAAGACCTGAAGGCTTTCAGGAACTGACATGAGCGCCAAGCAAGATCCGCCGCCGCCGCTTGCCTCGACCCAGAAGGTCGCAGCGTTCCTCCTGAGCCTCGACAAGCAGACCTCCGCCAAGATTCTGAAGCTGATGGATGCCAATGTTCTTCCGGATGTGGCGAGCGCGATGACGCATCTCGACGAGCGTCTCTCGGAGCGCAAGGAACTCGACACTGTCTATCGTGAGCTTTCGCGCAAGCTCAATGTGGGCGTCGGCGTTCGATCGCAGGACGAGCACCAGCTGGCGAAGATTCTCGAGGGCGGCCTCGGCAAGGACGGGGCGCGTACCGTTCTGAACCAGATCGAAGAGCGCCGCCGCATCGAAAGGCCCTTTGCCCAGATCGAGGAAGAACCGGTGCATCTGCTGGCTCTCGCCCTGCGCGAGGAGTCGAATGCCGTCGTGGCCGTCGTTCTGGCCCACAGCGCGCCCGAGCGCTCGGCTACGGTGCTCGGAACACTGGAGCCCGACAACGCGCTCGATGTCGTCTTGCGCATGGCGTCGCTGCAGCCGCCGTCAACCGAGACCCTGCTTTCGATCGCCTCGGATGTCCACCAGCGCATCGAGGACATTGCCCGTCGTCCCAAGGCACCTGACAGCACCGTCGCGATCAGGACAGTCGCTCAGATGCTGACGTTCACCGGAGAGAACACCGAGAAGTCCGTCATCGGCGGAATGATCGAGAAGGACGAACCGTTGGCGGTTCAGGTGAAGGAAGCCATGTTCACCTGGGACAATCTGGCGACCGTGGACAAGCGCGCCATGCAGAAGATCCTCGGCTCCATCGAGACCAAGACTCTCGCGGTCGCCTTGAAGGGATGCGATCCGCGGGTCGAGGCCAACATCCTCGGCAACATCTCCGATCGCGTTCGCACCATGGTTGCCGATGAGCGCGAGCTGGCTGGAGCGCTCCCGATGAGGACGATTCAGGAGGCTCGCGGCGAAATCATGACCGTCGTTCGCTCGATGATGGAAGCGGGCGAATTCAAGCCGACCAAGGCGGGAGAAGAGCTTGTCAGCTGAGCTTCGAGTCTCGGTGTCCGGTCCCGTGACGGGGGCGCGAGTGTTCCTCGGTGACGAGAACGGATTGCGCGCGCGCTGGACTGGAGCGGCGAGCACTCAGAGCTTCGAGGCCGGTCGCGAGAAGGGCCGCGAGGAGACGCTCCAGAAGCTGGGCGCCCTCGTCGAACAGGCGCTGGCGGACCTCGCGTCTCAGCGCGAGCAGGCCAGTCTGCGGCTCGCGCAGGACGCAGCCCTGCTGGCGGTCGAGATCGCCCGTGAATTGACTCGCAGCGAGATCCGGGCGGGCCGGCATGACATCGCGCGCATCGTGCGTGAGTCGCTGGCCTTGTCGGGTGCTGGCCGCGGCGAAGCGCAGGTGCATGTGCACCCCTCGGATGCCGCCCGCCTGAGCCAGATTCCGTTCCGCGTCAACACGACGATCGAGGCGGATCCGGCCCTGCGCGAAGGCGATGTGCACGTGACATGCGCGCAGGGTGTGCTGGTCCGCGAGATCGACGAAGCACTGAGTTCGCTGCGTGAGCGCCTTGCCCGGGAACTTTGCCCATGAGCACGGAGCTTTTCGATCTCGAGCGCCTTCGGCCCTTGGTGGAAGCAGCCGCAAGACCGCTGTTCCGTGGCCGCGTGTCGATCGTGTCGGGCATGCTCGTGGAAGCCGTGGGCGTTCCAGCCGCGGTTGGCGAGCTGTGCTGCATCCAGCGCGGCGGTCTAGGCCCCATCGAAGCCGAGGTCGTCGGCTTTCGCGGCGGCACAACCCTGCTGATGCCTCATGGCGACGTGCAGGGGATCGCCCCGCTCCAAGAAGTCATCGCGCTGCGAAAGCCGTTCAGTATCGCGGTGGGCTCAGAGTTGCTTGGTCGCACGCTCGACGGTCTTGGACGACCGATCGATGGCGGCCCCACGCTTCATCCGCGGGACATCCGCCCGGTTCGGGCGGACTCGCCGGCACCGCTGTCTCGCCCCGCGATCACGGAACCGCTGCAGACCGGAGTGCGCGTCATCGACGGCCTCAATACGATCGGCCGCGGCCAGCGCATCGGCATTTTCGCCGGCTCCGGCGTGGGCAAGTCCACGTTGCTCGGACAGATCACTCGGGGAACCGACGCGGACGTGACCGTCGTGTGTCTCGTCGGCGAGCGTGGCCGGGAAGTGGGTGGATTCGTTCACGAAGTCCTCGGCGATGAAGGCATGCACAAGGCCGTGCTGGTCGTCGCAACCTCGGATCGCTCCCCCATTGAACGCTACATGGCGCCCTTCGTCGCCATGACGGTCGCAGAGCATTTCCGTGACGCCGGCTTGAATGTGCTGCTGGTCATGGATTCGGTCACCCGCTTCGCGCTGGCGGCTCGGGAGATCGGCCTTGCTGCCGGAGAACCGCCCACCGTCCGGGGATTCCCGCCCAGTTTCTTCGCCACGGTTCCCAAGCTGGTCGAGCGGATGGGTCGCACGACGGTCGGAAGCATCACCGGGCTTCTCACCGTGCTCGTCGACGGAGATGACCCCAACGAGCCTGTTTCGGACACTCTCCGGGGCCTGCTGGACGGGCACATCCATCTGTCCCGATCGATCGCCCAAAGTGGCATGTTCCCCGCCATCGATGTGCTGCAGAGCCTGTCCCGCTTGATGCCGAGCCTCGTGAGCCGCGAAGACCAGCGTTGCGCCTCGTTCATCCGCTCCTGCCTCGCTGCATGGAAGGAAGGCAAGGATCTGGTCGAGATCGGCGCCTATCGACCCGGCACCAATCCGCGGCTGGACACGGCGATCGCGCACATGGAAGCCATCCAGGCCTTCCTGCGACAGGACATCCACGAGCATTCGGCGCTTTCCGAGACCCGCGAACTGCTTGGCATGATCCACGGAGGGGCCGCGTCATGAGAGGCTTCCGATTTCGGCTCGAGCGCTTGCTGCATGTCCGGGATCTTCAGGAGCACGCCTCCCGTGAAGCGTGGGCGCAAGCCGTGCGTCATGCTCAAGAGGCACAGTCGCGGCTCGAGGCTGCGCGCTCGGTCAGGAAGGCCGCTCTCGAGGATCTGTCTGAAAAGTCGGGACGTCCTTTGGAGCGCATCGCCCTCGAAGCCAGCCTCGATGGAATCGAGGCTCTCCTGCAGCGGCGCCGGGAGCAGCTTCATGAGGCACAGAAGTCCGTCGGCGAGGCTCACGCAGTCTGGATCGCGGACCGCGCCCGCGTGGAGGGCCTGGACCGACTGCGGGAGAACCACAAAGCAGAGCACGGAGCTGCCGAGCAGCAGCGCGAAAATGCCGTCATGGACGAAGTGTCATCGAGCCGGGATGCGCAGAGGATCCGGCCGAGCGTGGATGAAACAGGCAACGGAGTGAGGTGATACACGATGAGCAACACTGTCAAAATGGCCCTGATGGTTTGTGGTGCGCTCGTACTGCTGCTGGGGTCTTTCCTGACCTTCGTCATGCTTTCCGGCGCTCCGATGCACGAGGTCGCCTTCTTCAAGGCCTTCGTTGCGGCCCCGGAGGACGCCGGCAAGGATCCCGGAGCGCCGGCGCCGACCAGCACCGCCCAGGCGCCGACGGAGCCGCCCAAGGAGAGTGAACCCAAGCCCAGCGGCAAGGCCATTTCGGCCAGCATGGGCGCGCTGGGCGCGTTCATGCTGCCCGCTCCCTTCAGCACGCAGGAGCTCGAGGATTTGCAGAAGGAGCTGCTCGAAGGTCAAAAATCGCTCCGCGAGCGGACTTCGCGCATCGAGGCGCGGGAACGTGCACTGGAGGAGTGGGAACAGTCGCTCGAACAGCGCCTGGAAGAGCTCAACAAGCTTCGCGAGATGATCGTGAAGCGGGAGACCGAGCTTTCGCTGCGCGAAGAGGAAGCCAAGCGCGACCTGGAATCGAGCCGCTCGGCCGAAAAGCAGAGCTGGAAGGAGCTGGCCAAGTTCTTCGAGGAAGGCGATCCGACCGAGCTGGCCGCCAAGCTGGTCGGGTTCCCGCCCGAGGATGCCGTCAAGATCCTTCAGTCGCTGGGTGACGAACGCGCCAGCGAAATCGTCAACGCCCTGCCGGCCGACAAGTACCTCACCTATCTGAACGCGTACCGCGCTCAGGCTTCGAAGCCCAAGTGATCGCCGAGCGCCTTGCCCTGCTCCAGACTCGCGCGCACCTGTTTGGTGATCAGGGCATCCCGGCGCTTCTGCTGGGCTGAGCGGCGCGCCTGCGCCCGCAGCGGCATGGCGATGCGCTGATTCCCCTGCAGGTTCTTCGAGTTGCGGCCAAGGAAGTCCCAGTACATCGCCGTCAGGGGACAGCTGCGCTTGGGATCAAAAACGCAGCTCTTGCAGTAGTCGCTCATGCGGTCGATGTACGCCGATCCGGCGACATAGGGCTTGGTCGTCATCAGCGCACCCGTTCCGTAGGTGGCCATAGCCAGCACATTGGGCTCCACGACCCAGTCGTAGGCGTCGGTGTACGCAACCCGGAACCAGTCGCTGAGCTGCCGAGGTTCGATTCCAAGGAGCGTGGCGATGTTCCCGATCACCATCAGGCGCGTGATGTGGTGGCTGTAGCCCTCGCTCCACACATCCTCCAGGACCTGATCGAGACAAGCCAATCCCGACTTTCCGCCCCAGAAAACCGGCGGCAGGCTCAGATCGGCCTGCAGCGCGTTGTTCGCCAGGGGCTGTCCCGACAGCGTGCGCATGCCGTCGGTCGCCTCGTGGACATGCCTCACAAACTCTCGCCAACCCAGGATCTGGCGAACGAAGCCTTCCTTGCTGGCGATCGGAATCGGGAGCTCCAGAACCTCGTTGACCACGCGCGAAGCGGAGAGGCGCTGGAGGTTGAGCAGTGGGGAGATGCGGGTGTGGAAGAGTCCCGTGGAACGCGTCGACATCGCATCTTCGTAGGGTCCGAAGTGCGGAAGACAGCTCTGTTTGGCCCATGCCCACAGCCGTTCGACATCCGCTGCCGCAGCGGGCAGCGTTTCCGGGTTGAGCACGCCGGGATGGGACGAGTAGCGTTGCCCGATGAGCTCGCAGACCTCCGTGGTGATCTCGTCAGGCTTGAAGACCGGCGGTGTGGGAGCGGGCGGCGCTCCCTTCCACGGTTGGCGGTTCTCGGCGTCGAAACTGTACTGACCGCCGACCGGCTTCTGTCCCTCCATCAGGATGCCGGTGCGCTGACGGACCTTCCGGTAGAAGGCGTCCATGCGCCAGGGGGCCTCGCCGAGTGCCTGAAAGTCGGCGGGCAGGGTCAGCCAGCCGTCATGAGGAAGCTCCTTCAACAACTCCTCGCGGAACAGCGGGCCAAGCTCGAAGCGCAGCTCGCGCTCGGCTGGCCGCAGCACCTGCAGCGGCCCGGTTTCCGCGACGATCCGCCGCAGTGCGGTCCCGTAATCCTGATCCGTGAATTCGTAGCGCACGGCGACACCGCGACGGGCCTGCTCCAGCGCGAAGTGCCGCATGTTGGCGAGCACAAGGGCCAGTTTCTGGCGGTGATAAGGCCGTCGGTCGGCCTTGTCCGCGCTTTCGATCAGCACGATCCCCAGCTCGCGCGGATCTTCCGTGGCGAGGGGCCCGATCGACTGGGAGAGCTGGTCGTAGGCCACGTAGAGCCAGCGGCGTCTGCCCGGGCGCTTTTTCAGGTGCGGTCGAAGGGATTGGAGAAAGGCGCCCATGCGGGTGGGGTTCGCGGCTGGAACCGCTTGGATGCCAGAGACTTAAGGCCATTTCCGGCATTGTCGTTTCGAAGCCCCCCCTGACCCAGGATCGGGGGAGTCAAGGGATCGGGATTTTCTTCCGATGAGAGCACCAACGGTCGTCCCCGCATGGACTCTGCGATCACTCCCGAAGAACGAGCGGCTTTGGCCGGCCCCAAGGAGGCCGGTTCCGCTCCGTCCGTGGAGCCGCGGGACTTCCGTCATCCCCGGCGACTGTCCCCCGAGCATGCGGCGCGCATCAAGCGGGTGGCGCAGCGCGCCCAACTGCAGCTCGAGGCCTACCTGCAGGCAGCCGCGCGTGGGAAGACGAAGGTGGAGATCAGCACCATCGGCGAAGCGAGCGTCGGGGAGATTCTGGAAGGGCTTCAAGACCCCTTCTCGGTGCTGATCTACGAGACCAACGGACAGACATCGTGGGCCGTGCTCGACTCGGGCTTTGCCATCGCCTACGCGGAACGAATGCTGGGTGCTCCGCAGGCCGCGAACGCGGTACGGCGCCTGTCGAGCGTCGAAGTCGGCCTGATGCGCTCGCTGCTCACGCGCAGTTCGCAGATCCTGCTGCAGGTGCTCGGCACCGAGCCCAAGAACCCGCGCTTCGTTCAAGATCGCGAGGCATTGCACCTTGCTCAGGAGCTGCCGCCCAAGGCTGATCCGCAACGCGTGATGCTGCTCGTTTCGATCGAAACGCCCTTCGGCAGCGGGAGCATGCGCATCTACACGAGCGCGACTCCGGCCGTGGCCGAGCCCGCAGCCGTGGCGCCCGCAGCCAAGGCAAAGCTCGCACTCCCCCCCATGCTCGCGGATCTGGAAGTCGATCTGTGCGTCGAACTCGGGTCCGTGGAACTGCCGCTGGATGCCGTGCTTGCCCTGGAACCCGGCGACGTGATTCCGCTCGACACCCAGCGGGGATCGCTCGCTCGGATCCTGATCGAGGACGAGTGCTGCGGTCTGGGACGCTGGGGCCAGACCAACGGGAGACTGGCCCTGCGTGTCAGCGAATGGAACAAGAACAGGTAGACAGAGGCCTCTACGATGACCAACACGAACAACTCAACGAACCTCGAAGGAACCATCGATCAGGCCACGCAGGCCGTTGCGGTGGGCATTGCCGGTGCACCCAAGCTGGATGCGGCCGCGCCCCAGGGCGAAGCGATGGGCGTCGAGGGACTGATGAGCGTTCCCGTGGGGGTTCGCGTGGAGCTGGGTCGCTCGCGCATGACCATCAGCGAGCTGATCAAGCTGACCCCCGGATCGCTGATCGAACTCGATCGCGCGGCACATCAGCCTGTCGATGTGTTCGTCGGCGGAAAACTGGTTGCCCGCGGCGAGGTCGTGACGATCGGCGAACAGTACGGAGTCAGGATCACGAGCGTGGTCAGCGGATCTTGAGCGGAGCTACCCGCCCTTCGCAGCTTTCGCGGCCAGTTCCTCGAGCTTCATCCTGACCGCGAGGATGTAGGGAGACTCTCCGTCCGTCCAGGTTCCGTAGGTGACCAGGACCAGCGTGCCGTCCGAGAGCACCTCGACACCCGGATAGCCGCAATCGGCCGAACGTCGGTTGTCGGCGAGGCGCACGAGGTACTGGCCTTCCGCGCCTTTGGCGAGATCGTCATGCGTCCCCACCCAGGCCACGAAATCCCCCTGAAACGGCGACTTGGGATCCATGCAGCGAAACGCGATCACGAGCCGCCCGTCGGGTGCGTAGCGAGCCGTGTGCCGGTCTCCGTTGAGCCAGCGAGGAAGCTCGCGGGGCGCGCTCCACACGGCGCCTTCGTCCGTCGACACCATCGCGTGCGAACCTTTGACGCGGCGATTCTCCCGCAACAGCATGGTCAACTGGCGTCCGTCAGGTGAGCGGACGAATCCCGGCTCGCACAAATGGACTTCGCTGGACGAGTGGAGCTCTCTGGGTGTGCTCCAGCTGAGCCCCCCGTCACGGGATTCGGTTGAGTAGAGTTTCATCTCCCTGCTCAGCTTGCCGTTGGCGGTGAAGAAGCGTCCGTCGTCGTGGAAGCAGGCGAGCAGGTTGCCGCCGGTGGTCGTGATCAGGTCCCCCATCACCACGATGCCGCCCCAGTTCCCCACGGGTTGCAGGGGCGTCCAGCTTCCGCCTTCGTTCTCGCTGCTGGCGAGCCGCGCCGGATAGAGTCCCGAAAAGCACAACAGGCGCATGGCGCCCGTTCCCGGGTCCCTGACCCGATGCAAGGTCGGCGTTTCGAGGCTCGTGGTCCAGTTCTCGGGCGTGGGCAAACGCTCGGACCAGCTCTTGCCGCCGTCGTCCGAGCGTTTGAGCACGATCGCTCCCTTGCCGTGGCCCTTGGGATAGGCGGCGAGTATCGAGCCATTGCCCAGCGTCACGGTGGATACATGTCCGAGATATTGCCCCTTCTCCCGGTCGACCACCACTTGCCGTTCCGTCTCCGTTGAAAGATCGACATGAGCCGGAGCCTGAAGTACGGCGTTGAACAGCATTCCGATGAGCAGCATGGAGAGAACATCCTGCGTTTGTGCGCCTGCGAGCGCTAGTCTGATCGCCATGCGATTCCGGTTCCTGCTGATGTCCGCGCTGCTGCTGACTGCCTGCCGTTCGGCGCCACCCGCAGCTGTCGATGACTCCGCCGGAGATTGGCTCGTGGACGAGATCCAGGTCCCGGCCACCGCGAGCTGGTCTGCAGACGGGTCAACGCTGGTGCTGTCCAACGGTCTGGCGGAGCGCACCTTCACCCTGCGGCCGCACCCAGCGGCGGAGGGGCTGCGCGCGATTGGGACGACATCGATGCGCAATCTGTCGTCCGGCGAGGAGTTCATCCGGGCCGTCGAGCCCGAGGCCGCCATCGAGATCGACGGCAAACGCATCCTCGTCGGAGGACTCGCCGGACAGCTCAACCGTGCTTTCCTGCGTTCTCCCGATGTCGAGCAACTGAGGGCCGATCCCGCGTCGATGCCCCTGTTCGACATCGAAACCGGTCCGATCCCCGCCCGCATGCAGTGGAAGCAGCCACGCTGGTCCACGAGTTCGGTCTGGCCTCCCGCAGGCCTGCGCGCGACGTTGATTTTTGGTCCTGCGGAAGGCTCGAAAAACCGCTTTCGCGTGCTGGTTCACTACGACCTGTACGAGGGCCTGCCGCTCTTGGCGAAGACCGTGGTGGTCGATGCCGGCGCACAGAGCGGGACCTTTGTCCTGCAGGGCATCGAGAGCGAGCGGCTCGCGATCGTCGAGGCGCAGTCCTCCGTGGAGCAGCCCGGGCGCTGGCTGGAATCCAATCTGCATGTCGAGAGCGAGATGGGCATGTTCGGTCAGGCACATCAGACAGGCCGACCGGCTGTGCGCTGGGAGCAGGATCCTGCCTACACCACCCAGGTCAACTACGAGCTCAAGACTCCCTGCCTGCTCGTCTGTGGTCCGCCGCTGGGACCTGGGGTCGAGTTGGGGCCGTGGAATGAGCGCCATCCCCTGCGACAAACCGTGCTGGCGGCGCCCACCGTGTACGAGTTGCTGCTCGACACCCACGAGCGCGAGCGCCGCGGCCTTTCGCGCAGGCGCATGTACCGCACCATCGCTCCGTGGAGCACGGAGAACCCGATTCTGATGCACGCTCGCCATTCGGATCCCGACGCCGTGCGACTGGCGATCGACCAGTGTGCGGAGGCGGGCTTCGAGATGCTGATCCTGTCTTTCGGCAGCGGTTTCGACATGGAAAGCACGGATCCCGCCTACCGGGCCCGGATCCGCGAGTTGGTCGATTACGGACGAGCCAAAGGGGTGGAACTGGGCGGCTACTCGTTGCTTGCAAGCCGCGCGGTCTCGGCCGAGGATGACGTTCTGGCCGCGGGGACCCTCGCTCGAGGCCAGGCGATTTTCGGCAACTCTCCCTGCCTGATGAGCGCATGGGGACAGGCTTATTTCCAAGCCATCGAGTCCTTTCTCGCCGAGACCGGGATGATGGTGCTCGAGCACGACGGATCCTACCCCGGAGACGTGTGTGCCTCCGAGCAGCACCCCGGACACGCGGGTCTGGCTGACTCCCAGTGGAGACAATGGCGCGCGATCATGGACTTCTACGCGCGCTGCCGCGGACGGGGAATCTATCTCAACGTTCCTGATTGGTATTTCCTCGGCGGCGCCAACAAGTGCGCGATGGGCTATCGGGAGACCAATTGGTCTCTGCCGCGCGCGGAGCAGATCCTCCACGGGCGACAGAACATCTACGACGGCACATGGGACAAGACTCCGAGCATGGGCTGGATGTTCGTGCCCCTCACCGAGTATCAGGGTGGCGGCGCCGCCGCCACGATCGAACCCCTGCGTGAACACCTGGAGGCTTACGAGGCGCATCTCGCCAACAACTTCGGCGCCGGAGTTCAGGCCTGTTGGCGCGGACCGCGCCTGTACGACAGCGAGGAAACCAGGGCGTTGGTCAAGCGCTGGGTGGACTTCTATCTCGAGCACCGTCGCATCCTCGATTCCGACGTGATTCACCTCCGGCGCGCGGACGGGCGCGACTGGGACGGATGGCTGCACGTGGATCCGCACGGACGCGAGCGGGGTCTTGCGATGCTTTACAACCCGACAGGGTCCGCGATCGAGCGCGAGTTGGAGCTGCCGCTGTACTACACGGGCCTGCGCGAGCGCGCTCGGGTGGAAAGCTGCTTTCAGGCAGTGCCTCCGATGGAGGTCCGGATCGACCAGCAAGGAAGAGCCCGCGTCCCGGTCTCGATCCCGGCGCATGGCCGCCTTGGCCTGATTTTCACTGCGCCGTGAGCAGACGCGATTCCGCCATCGAATTCGTCGTCACGCTGGGCCGCGCCCTGCACGTTCACGGGGCACCTGCGCCCGCCGTCGAGCAGGCGATGGAAAGCGCCGCGCTGCAGCACGGCCTGCAAGGACAGTTCTTTGCCACGCCCACCTCGATCTTCGCTTCGTTTCCGGAGGATCCCGAGCGACCTTACGCCAGCGCACGCACGCTTCTGCTGCGGGTCGAGCCGGGCTCCACCAATCTTGCGCGGCGTGCTCGCATCGAAGCCATCGTGCGCGCCAGCGAGCGCGGGGATCTGAGCCCGGAGAAAGCGCGTGAACAGCTGCTGGCCGTCGAGAACGACGCCGCTCCCTACTCCAAGGGGCTGACGGTCGCCGCTTTTGCGCTCAGTGCGGCCAGCGCCGCCGTCTTCTTCAACTCCACCTTGCACGAGACACTGCTGGCGGGCTTGATCGGCCTGATGGTGGGCTGCTGCCATCTTGCGGCCCTGCGCTCGGAGCGCGCTGCGCGCGTGCTGCTGCCGGGAGCCGGCTTTCTCGGGGCCTCGCTGGCCGGCGCCCTCGAGAGCCTGTGGGGCCGGCAGCCAGAAGTCTCGGTGATCGTGGCGGGGCTGATCACGCTGCTACCGGGGCTCTCGCTGACCACTTCGCTCAGCGAGGTGGCTGTCGGACACCTCGCCAGCGGCACCGCTCGACTCGTGGGCAGCATGATGACGCTGCTCGCCCTGCTGTTCGGCGCGGCGATCGGCGGTCGCGTCGGCGTGCTGCTGAATGATCCCGCACAACTCGCCGCGGCGCCGCTCGACTTCCTGCTGCCCACAGGGGCGCTGTACGCTGCACTCGTGCTCGCCCCGCTGTGTTTCGGCGTGCTCTTCAAGGCGCCGCGCCGGGATCTCGCCTGGATCGTCGCCGCCAGCGCGCTTGCGTTCCTCGGCGCCCGTTTCGGGCAGAGCCTCGTCGGGGCGCCGTTCAGCGAGGCCGTGGGCGGCTTCGTGGTCTGCCTTGCCAGCAATGCCTATGCGCGCTTCACGCTGCGCCCGGCAGCCATTCCGCTGGTTCCCGGCCTGCTGCTGCTGGTGCCCGGGAGCATCGGTTTCCGATCACTCTTCACGATGCTCGACCGCGACGTGGTCAGCGGCGTGGATGCCGCCTTTCAAGTGGCGCTGGTCGGCACTTCGATCGCCGCGGGTCTGCTGGTCGCCAACGTGATTCTGCCCGCGCGCCGCTCTACTCCGCGCGCACTTTGATCGTTTCGCCGACGGTGTTGAGCAGCTTGCGCAGCTCGTCATAGTCGGGGTGCTTCATGCGCACCCAGGCATTGGCCATGAAGCCCGCCTCGACGCCTTGAGTCGGCGTGCCCGGCGGGGGGAAATGGCTGTCGATGACCGCCGAGCCGAATCGCCGCTGAAGCTCGTCGAGGCCTTCATGGCGCCGAATGCGTCCGTCACGGTCCGGCCGCAGGGCGATCAGCCCCGTCGAGAGGCGTCGGGACGGGCGCGTCTCCGTCCCGCCCTTCACGATCGCCTTGGCCCATTCGACGTAGATATCGAAGTCGTTCGCGACGCTGTAGAGGTCCCAGGTGCGGACGCCGGGAGGGCGGCAGCCGATTTCGCTGAACTTGAGTCCTTTGGGGCCGAAGAACCACTCCATGTGGGTCGCAGAAGTCTCGATGCCCAGCGCCTCGATCACCTTGCGACCCATTTCGCGCAGCTCCCGGTACGGCTCCGCCTCGATGCGGTTCGTGCAGATGATCTGCGGCGAAATCCAGCGCGTGCGCATCGCCTCGAGCACGTTCGGGAAGTAATGGCAGGCAAAGTCGTGCACCACCTGCCCGTTGATGGTCAAGGTGTCGTAGAAGCCTTCGTGTCCTTCGATGAATTCCTCGATGGCCACATCGCGGCCGGCCGACAGCCCGCTGGCGCGCAGCGCGTTCTCCAGCTCGGCATCATTGGAGGCCTTGAAGGTTCCGGAGGCTCCTGCGGCATCGCGGGGCTTCAGGATCACGGGGTAGCCGATCCGCTGCACGAAATCGCGTGCTTCCTTGATGTCTCTCGTGCCTATCGACTGCGCGCAGGGGATGCCTGCGGCGCGCAGCGCTTCCTTCATCGCGGGCTTGTCGCGGCACAGAAAACTCGTGCGCACGCTGGTGCCGGGGATCGTGCAGGCCTCCCGCACGCGGGCCGTGGCCATGATGTGGGCTTCGACGCTGCATTCCAGCCGATCGACCCACTCGCGGGCCTGGATGCGGCGCACCGTCTCGAGCAGCGCCGGCTCGTCCACGACCGAACGCACCTGCTCGTAGCGATGCAGCCAGCCCTTCAGTTCGGAGTCGAGCGCGCCCTGCGGAGACTCGCCGATTCCCGTGACTCGCGCGCCGACCTGATGCAGTGCGCGCACGAATTCGCGCTGGTTTTTCGGAAAGGCGGGTTCGACGAAGACAACGTGCATCTCAGGCTCCCTTCGCAGGCGTCTTGCGCGTGCTGGCAGTCGGTGTCAGCGTCGTGCTCGCGCGCGGCATGCTCACGGGCGCGCGCGGCGGCATCAGGCGGCGGTAGAGGGCGATGTACTCTTCGCCTTGGCGCTCCCAGGAGAAGTCCTTTTCCATGCCGTTGCGCTGGAGGACCTTCCAGCCCTCCTGATCCTTCCAGCATTCGAGGGCGAAGCGCACGGTGTTCATCAGTGCGTCGGCGCTGAAATCCCCGAACAGAAAGCCCGTGCCGGTGCGCTTGGCGGGATCCCACTGCTCGACGGTGTCAGCCAGCCCGCCGGTGCGCCGCACGATCGGAACGGTCCCGTACTTGAGCGAGTACATCTGGTTGAGTCCGCAGGGTTCGTAGCGCGAGGGCATGAAGAACATGTCCGCGCCGGCCTCGATGTGGTGTGCCAGATCCTCCTTGTAGCCCCGATCGTAGGCGACCTTGTGAGGGAAGCTGTTCTGCAGCCAGGTGAAGTAGCTCTCGTACTTCTCCTCCCCGCTGCCGAGCACCACCAGCCGCATGTTTTCGCGCTGGAGCAGCACGGTCAGGATCTCGGCCATGAGTTCGAATCCCTTCTGGAAGGTCAGGCGAGAAACGATGCCGAATACCGGCGTCGCCGGCTCGTAGGAGAGCCCGAAGCGCTTCATCAGCGCCTCCTTGCAGAGCGCCTTGCCCGACAGGTCCTTGGGCGTGTAGGCGTGGGGAATCAGAACGTCGTCGCGCGGGTTCCAGTCCTCGTAGTCGACGCCGTTGACGATGCCGCTGATCGAGTCCGCCCGCTGGCGCAGGACGTCCGCCAGCCCCATGCCCAACTCCTCGCCCTGAATTTCCTGCGCGTAGGTGCGCGATACGGTCGTGATCGCGCTGGCGTACACCAAGCCGGTCTTGAGGAAGTTGACGCGATTGTCGCGCAGATCCTCCTGCCACAGCAGGTAGCGGTCATTGTCGAGCCCCAGGCCGGGTATCGTCTCCGCGGAGAAGGTTCCCTGATAGCCGATGTTGTGGATGGTCATCACCGTGCGGGTGTGCTCGAATAGCTTGTCCCAGGCGTACAGCGTGCGCAGGTAGATCGGAACCAGACCCGTGTGCCAGTCGTTGCAGTGCAGGATGTCCGGGCTCCACTGCGTGTGCTGGCACATCAGGAATGCCGCACGGGACAGCAGAGCGAAGCGCAGATGCTCGTCGGCATCCTGAGTGTAGATGCCTTCGCGCTCGTACAACTCGGGGCAACGCACCAGCCAGATCTTCGCCGAGGAGCGCGGCAGCTGGAGTGTCGACATCGAGAACCAGTACGTTCGTCCGCCGAGGCGTACCGGTATGTCCTGCGCCTCAGGCACCGGATAGAACTCATGCCCGCCGTTCCTGATCCGGGAATACATCGGCATCACGATGCGCACATCGTTGACGCGCTTGGACAGAAAGCGCCCGAGCGCGGCCACGACGTCGGCTAGACCGCCGGTCTTGGCGAAGGGCGTGCACTCGGAAGAGATGAGGCAGACCTTGAGCGGTGAGTTCATGTGTGCTCGTCATTCTATCTGCTGCGACGCGCCATGGCGCCGCATGCCCCGACGCGCTACCCTGATTCCCGATGTCCGCGCCTGTGCATGTGATCTTCGTCGTCCCTTTCATGCTCGAGTCGAGCCTGCGCTTCGCGCGTGCTGCCGCGCGGTTGTCAGGAGTTCGCATCGGGATCCTCTCGCAGGACCCCGCCAGCCGCCTGCCGGAGGACCTGCAAGGCCTCGTCAGCGCCTTCCGGCAGGTTCCGGACGCCATGCAGACGGAGGGCCTGGTCGAAGGCGTGCGCTCGATCGCCCGGGAGTGGAACGGACGCGTGGACCGCGTGATGGGCATCCTCGAGCAGCTTCAGGGACCGCTGGCCGAAGTGCGCGAACGTCTGGGCATCCGCGGCATGGATGCGACGGAGGCCATGCACTTCCGCGACAAGTCGGTGATGAAGGCACGCTTGCGCGAGCACGATCTGCCCTGCGCCTCCAGCGTTCTGGCCAACACCGCGCGCGAAGCGCTGGCTTTCGCGGACCGCATCGGTCTGCCGCTCGTGGTGAAGCCGCCCGCGGGAGCCGGCTCGCGCAACACCTTCCGGGTCGAGAGCCGCGCGGAGCTGGAAGCGCATCTCGCTCAACAGCCGCCCGGCCCAAAGGCGCCGCTGATGCTGGAAGAGTTCATCCAAGGCGAGGAGTATTCCTTCGACACCGTCACTCTTCACGGCAAGCACCTGTTCCATTCGATTTCGCGCTATCGTCCCGGTCCGCTCGAGGTCATGGCGAACCCTTGGATCCAGTGGACCGTGCAGCTGCCGCGCGACATATCCGGACCCGAGTTCGACGCGATCAAGCAGGCCGGTCCGCGCGCACTCGACGTGCTCGGCATCTACACGGGCCTGACGCACATGGAATGGTTCAGGAAACCGGGCGGCGCCATCGCGATCTCCGAGGTCGCCGCCAGGCCCCCCGGGGCCCAGTTCACCTCACTGCTTTCCTGGGCCCACGATCTCGATTTCTACACAGCCTGGGCGCGGCTGATCATCTTCGAGGAGTTTCAGGCTCCTCAGCGGCTTTACTCGGCAGGCGGCGCCTACCTGCGCGGACAGGGCCGCGGCAGGGTCAAGGCCGTGCACGGCTGGGATCAACTCGAGCGCGATCTGGGGCCGCTGGTCGTCGAGGCCAAGATCCCCCAACCCGGCCAGCCCGCCAGCACCAGCTACGATGGCGAGGGACACATCCTCATTCGCCATCCCGACACGCAGGTGGTTGCAGACGCACTCGCGGCCATCGTCTCCAAGGTTCGCGTCGAACTGGCCTGACACCTCCCCAGATCCCCATGAATGTCTTGTTCCTCTCGCCTGGTTTTCCCGAGGAAATGAAGTACTTCACGCACGGCTTCGCCCACGTGGGCGCCCGTGTCTTCGGTGTGGGCGACACTCCGCGCGCCGCGCTCGACCCGTACGTGAAGAAGCAGCTGGCCGACTACCACCAGATCGCCAACTGGCAGGACGAGACGGCCGTGGTGCGCGACCTGCATTACTGGCTGGCTGGCAAGCACATCGACCGCGTGGTCTGCCTGTGGGAACCGGTGATGATCCTTGCGGCCAAGCTGCGCGAGTCGATCGGCGTTCCGGGCCTCAACGTCGAACAATCGATCCCCTTCCGCGACAAGGTGCGGATGAAGGAGGTTCTCGCCCGCGCGGGCCTGCGTACGCCCCACAACGCCCGCTGCCGCAGCGCGAAGGAAGCGCGCGAAGCCGCCGAGCGTATCGGCTATCCGCTGATCGTGAAGCCCATCGCAGGTGCTGGTTCGGCGGACACCTACCGCGCCGACGACGAGCAGAGTCTGGAGGAGGCCCTGCGCAAGACGCAGCATGTGCCGGAAATCAGCGTAGAGGAGTACATCGAAGGCGAAGAGTACACCTACGACACGGTCTGCTCCGGCGGCCGCATTCTGTTCGAAAACGTGTCCTGGTATCGACCCAAGCCGCTGGTCTGCCGCCTCAACGAGTGGATCAGTCCCCAATCGATCGCGCTGCGCGACCTTGAGGCTCCCGAAGTGCGCGTCGGAGTCGAGCTCGGCCGAAAAGTGATCACCGCACTCGGCTTCCAGGACGGCATGACGCACATGGAGTGGTTCCGCACGCCCAAGGGCGAAGCCGTCTTCGGAGAGATCGGCGGACGGGCGCCCGGAGGCCGCATCGTCCACGCGATGAACTACTCCTGCGACGCGGATCTGTTCGCGGGCACCGCTGAAGCCGTCTGCCACGGAAAAATCAGCCAGGATCTCGGCAAGCGGAACAACTGCGCGATCATCTTCAAGCGTGCGATCGGGAATGGCCGCAAGGTCACGCGCTATGAAGGTCTTGAGAACCTGCTGAAGCGCTACGGCCGACACATGCCGGTTGTCGACCTGACCCCGATCGGGGAGGCGCGCCGGGATTTCACCAAGGTCGTGGTCGGCGACGGCTGGATCGTGGCTCGCCATCCCGACCTCGGCGCCACGCTGGAGATGGGCGATCGGATCGCTGCCGAATTGAAGGTCATCGCCGACGGATGAAGCCGAACTCGAAGGCTGCGCGAGTCGCGCCGACCCGCCGCGTGATCCTGCTCGGTCCGCAGCGCCTGCACCCGACGCTGATTCACGCCGTCGACTCGCTCAAGCTCGAAGGCCGCATCGCCGCCGTCACCGCGGGCTGGGAAGAGCGTGAAGGCGAAGATCAGGAGCTTTCGGCGCACCTCGGCGGCCGAACCGTCAATCTGCGCATCTGGGAGCGCGGAGAGGATGCCTATGGCCGCGACAAGGAACTGCACGCCGCCGTTCGCGAGCGCAACGAGAAGCTCCGCGTGCTTCAGGAGCTCTACCAGCTGCGCCTCTGGCACCTCTTGAGCGCGGCGGAAGCGATCCTCGCTCGTGGACTGCCGCCGGGGCTGCAGAGCATGTACCAGCAGGAATGCGAATCGGCGATCGAGGCCGTGCGCACGCTGGATTGCGAGCACCTGCTGCGAATTCAGGATCAGTACCGGGTGTTCGAGGAGCGCTGGAAGCCTTTCGGGCGCGAGCATGTCGCACGGCATCGGGAGGAACTGAAGCGGGTGCTCGCGGACTGCGCCATCGTCTGCGTGGCCGGCGGGCATGTCTCGATCCTGCTGCGGCGCCTGCGGCTGTTTGGCTTCGCCGACCTGCTCCGCGATCAGGCGCTGATCGCTTGGTCGGCCGGTGCCATGGCGGTTTCCGAGCGCGTGGTGCTGTTCCACGACGATCCGCCGCAGGGCTCGGGCTCCGCCGAGGTCTACGAGGCCGGCCTGGGGCTGGCCGCAGGCATCGTGCCCTTGCCGCACGCGGACAAGCGACTGGATCTGGGCAACCGCCGCCGGGTGGCTCTGCATTCAAGGCGCTTTGCGCCCGATCTGTGCGCGGCGCTGCCGCCCCGAACGCGGATCGACTTCGAGGCCGGGCGCTGGACGACGCAGGCAGGCACGCGCCTTCTGCATGCGGGCGGAGAGCTGCGCGAACAGGAGCCCGCCACATGAGCGCCTTCGTTCAGGAACTCCAGCAGCAGGCGCAGACTGGCCCGATCGCGATCGACCAGTGGCTGCGTGGCCGCAAGCTGCCACACGTCGATGGTCGCAACGTGACCTTCGTCTTCCACGGCCCCGCCGATTCCGTTCACCTGCGCCACTGGATCTTCGGACTGCCGACCTCGCAGGCTTTCACGCGCATCCCCGGGTCGCTGCTGTGGCACATGAGCATGCAGCTGCCGGAAAACTCGCGCATGGAATACAAGCTCGAGATCGTGCGCGGCCATGCGCAGCAGCTGATCCACGATCCGCTCAATCCCACACAGGGTCACGATCCCTTCGGCGGCAACTCGGTGGTCTTCGGAGCAGGTTATGAGGTCCCGGGCTGGACGCGGCAAGACCCCGAGACACGGGAGGGACACATCGAGGAGCACTCCCTCCACTCGCAAGCCTTCGGCGCCACGCGACACTACAGCCTCTACTTTCCCGCACGCTACCGCACCATGCGGCGCTACCCGCTGCTGGTCGTGCACGACGGTCTCGACTACGTGCGTTTTTCGGCACTCAAGACGGTGCTGGACAACATGATCCATCGGCTCGAGATCCCCTCGATGCTCGTCGCGCTGACGCAGTCTTCCGATCGGCTGCGCGAATACGCGGACGATCCGCGCCAGGCCGAGTTCCTCGTGCGCGAACTCGTGCCGCATCTCGAAGCGAGCTATCCGCTGCTGGGAATCCCCTCCGCCCGCGGACTGATGGGTGCTTCCTTTGGGGCCGTAGCCAGCCTCTCGACCGCGTGGCGCTTTCCTGGCTTCTTCGGCAACCTGATGCTGCAGTCCGGCTCGTTCGTCTTCACCGACATCGGCAGCCACGATCGCGGCCCGGTCTTCGACAATGTGGTGCGATTCGTGAACGAATTCCGCGACAACCCCGGCCGCCCGGCCGAGCGCGTCTTCATGAGCTGCGGACAGTACGAGTCGCTGATTTACTACAACCGCTCGATGTTCCCGCTGCTGCAGTCGACCGGCATGCAGGTGCGCTTCAGCGAGTCGCGCGACGGGCACAACTGGGAAAACTGGCGGGATCGGCTGCGCGAGGGCCTCTCGTACCTGTTCCCGGGCCCGCTGTGGTTCGTGTACGAGTGATTCGAATCACTTTTTCCGGGAAGCCGGGCTGCGCTTGACCGTGCTCTTCGCGACCGTTGGTCTCGGCCCCTTGATCATGCTCTCGTAGTGCGCGATGTACTGCTTCGCCTTGATCGAGCGAATCGTCTTGCCGATCAACTCCAGCGGCAGATCCTCCAGCTTTCGGAAGCGCAGGCAGGCCGCGCCCATGTCGAGCTTCTTGCCGGTCTTCTTCCACTCGGCTTCGAACATGGCGCGCAGCTCCGGGTTGCCGTAGACGCACATCAGGTAGAGCGACATGTGCCCCTTCTGCGAGGCCAGTCCGGCGAAGGGCAGGGGCTCCTCCGGCTTGCAGTGATAGCCCGGGGGGTAGACCGAGTGCGGGATCGCGTAGCCGATCATCCCGTACTGCATGCACTCCTGAATGTCCTTGTCGAGGTTGGCAAGGAGCACCTTGCGGACGGCCTCCAAGGCTGTGCGGCGGTCTTCGGGGAGGTTTTTGAGGTACTCGGGTACGGTCTTGGCCTTGCTTGGCATGACAGGGGTCCAGTTTAGGGCCTGCCGGACCCCCTTCCGCGCCATCCACCCGCTTTCCAAAGCCTGCCCCTCGACGAAAGGCCCCCCCTTCGCTAGACTCCTTCCCCCTCAAAGAGGATTCCTATGGCACGCAGATGTCCCATCACCAAGAGCGGCACCACCGTCGGCCGCCAGATCGCCCGGCGCGGTCTCGCCAAGAAAGACGGCGGCGTCGGTCTCAAGACGACCGGCAACACCAAGCGCAAGTTCAAGGTCAACATGCAGTCCAAGCGGCTGTGGGTTCCTGAAATCGGCCGCTTCGTCCGCGTCAAGCTCTCGACGCGTGCGATGAAGGAAGTCGACGTCCGCGGCGCCTACGTGGTGCTCTCGGAGAACGGACTCCTGCCGAAGTCGGGCGCCAAGAAGCGCGCTTCCTGACCTTTCGTTCACTCGTGAGGGGGTCCTGTTGGGTCTGCCTGTCGGCGCCACAGGGCCCTTCGTCTTTTCCAGCCCATCCCATTCGCCACCCCCGCCATGGCAACGCTTACCCGCAAGATCGGTCTTTCGCTCGGAGCTGACACCTGCTGGCCCCTGTGCTTCGAGGGCATCCTCAAGGAGCTCAACCCTGTCGTCCGCCTCGGCAAGGATGAGGTTCGCTTTGAAGTCGACCGGGTGCGCATCCGGCCTTTCAACCTGCGCGACAAGGTGGAGTACGACCTCGTCGTCGATCGCCTGACCTACTGGTACGCGCCAACGCGTGAGTGGCTCAAGAAGGCGATCCTGATGGATGGCACCTACGTGTGGAACAATCCCTGGTCGATCGAGTCGAACCAGAAGCACACGGCCTACGCGGCGATGATGGCGCTGGGGATTCCGATTCCCGAGACCTTCATGGTCCCGCCCAAGTCCTACGATCCCAAGGCGGATCTTTCGGTGACGCTGCACCGCTATGCGGATCTCTTCGATCTGGCCGACATCGGCAAGCAGCTCGACTATCCCAGCTTTATGAAGCCCTACGACGGCGGCGGCTGGGTGGGCGTCACCAAGCTCGACGACGAAGCGGGCCTGCGCGATGCCTACGAAAAGAGCGGCAAGAGCCTGATGCACGTGCAGAAGGGCGTGATCCCCTTCGACCGCTTCGTGCGTTGCGTGGGCCTGGGCCCGCAGACGCTGCTGATGAACTACGACCCGAGCGCGCCGCTGCACCAGCGCTACTGCATCGACAAGGACTTCGTCTCGCCAGAGGAACGCCGCCACATCGAGGACATCACGCTGACGATCAACGCCTTCTTCGGCTGGGACTTCAACAGCTGCGAGGCACTGCTCCAGAACGGGACTTGGTGGCCGATCGATTTCGCCAACCCCTGCCCGGACAGCCAGGTGACCTCGCTGCACTACCACTTCCCCACGCTGGTCAAGGCCAAGCTGCGCTGGGCGCTGTTCACCGCGGCGACCAAGCGCCCGATGAGAAAGACGCTGGATTGGGAGCCCTTCTACGCGATCCGCGATCAGCACAAGGACACGGACAAGCGCATCGCCGAATACGGCAAGCTCGCGCGCACCCATTTCGACGAACAGCGCTTCCTCGAGTTCTGCGAGAAGCAGCTGGCGGGCCTCGACGAAGCGGCCTGGAACTGGTTTGGGTCGGAAGCCTGCCGCGACGCCGTCAGAAAGAAGGTCGAGATGATCTTCCCCAAGCACGAGTGGGATTCGTTCACCGAGCACTTCTTCCAGTCGATCCAGAACTGGCGCGCGGACGACAAGGCGGCCCGCGAGCCGAAGGTGCGCCAGCACGTGCTGGCCGGAACCGAGGCCGAAAAGGCCGCGGCGAAGACCAAGAAGAAGCGCTGATCAGCCTGCCGTCGGCAGGAACTCGTCGATGTACTTGGGCATCATGTTGCGCCAGGTGGGCCAGTCGTGGTTCCACTCGGTGCCCCACTCGTCGACACGATTGGGAATGCCCCGTGCGCCGAGCGCTCCCGCCACGCGCCAGGACTCTTCCGGATCCTCCCACTTGCCCTTGCCGTGCGTCAGCAGCACGAAGCGCGAGCGCAGCCGATCGAGGTGCTCACCCTCGGCCAGCTTGGGCAGGAAATCGAGCGGCGAGGACCAGTGCCAGTCGGCGGGCTTCTGACCCTCTCCGAACTTCTTCCACAAGTCGTAGGTGCCGCTCATGCAGATTGCCTTGGAAAACACGTCCGGATAGCGGCAGATGGCCGCGAGCGCGTTGTATGCGCCGATCGAGGCACCCGCGACCACGATTTCCTGCGTGTCGTTGCGGCAGTCCTTGCGAATCGCCGGCACGACCTCGTTGTGGATGAAGGACAAATACTGGTTCTGAACGCTGGCGGCGTTGGCGGGGCCGCGTTTGTCCTGAATCCAGGCCCGACCGGCGACGGAGTCGACCGAGTAGAGCTTGATGCGCTGGCCTTCGAGCTGTCTGGCGAGCGTCTTGATCATCAGGAAGCGCTCGCATTCCTCCGCATCGCCCGCCGCCGTGGGGAAGAACAAGACCGGCGTTCCCACCTCGCCCCAGCGGCAAAGCAGGACCTCTTCGTTGGACAGGCGCTCGGAGCGCCACTTTTCGCTGGCCTTGGACATGGGGATACCTCTGTTGCAGCAGGATAGCGGATCCGGAGCGCAGCGGGGTGGCTAGCTGAACTTGAATCGCGAGGGCACGACCGTGATGCCCGAGGGCGTCACGGTGAAGAGCTTCTCGTCCTTGGCGCGGTCAAAGCCGATGTCGACTCCCGGAGGGATTTCCGTCCACTTGTCGACGATCACCTTGCGCAGCTTGGCGCCCGGTCTCACGACAACCCCATGGAACAGCATCGACTCGTCAACCTGCGCTCCCTCCTGCACACGGACGCGGTTGGAGAGGATCGAGCGGTGCAGGCTGGCGCCCGAGATGATGGTGCCCGGCGACAGCAGCGAATCCTTGACGTGCGCGTCGAGCACGCACTTGGCGGGCGGATCGTTGTGCCAGAGCGTGTAGATCGGCCAGTCCATGTCATAGAGATTGAACTGCGGGGTCACGTTGCACAGATCCATGTTGGCGTCGAAGAGGGCATCGATCGTGCCCACATCGCGCCAGTAAGGATTCACCTCGCCCGGCTTGTGCCGGAAGTTGTGCGCGTACACCGGGACTTCGCTGATCATCGAGGGAATGATGTCCTTGCCGAAGTCGTGGCTGGATGCCGCGTTCGACTCGTCGCTGAGCAGCCGCCGCTTCAGCTCCTCGGTCTCGAAGATGTAGATGCCCATGGACCCGAGGCAGTAGCCCGGATCTCCGGGGATTTCCTTGGCGCCTTGCTTGGGCTTCTCGACAAACCCGGTGACGCGATTTTTCGCGTCGACCTCGAGGATGCCAAAGCGCGAAGCCTCCGCGGCCGGAATGCGCACGGCGCCGATCGTCAGCTTGGCGCGCTTGATCAGGTGATCGCGCAGCATCCAGGAGTAGTCCATCTTGTAGATGTGGTCTCCGGAGAGGATCACCACGTGCTTGGGGGCCTCATCCTCGATCAATTGGAGATTCTGCGCGATCGCATCCGCTGTCCCCTTGTACCACTCGCCGGAGAGGTGGTGCGGGGGCAGCACGCCGATGAACTGCTCGAGCCGGCGCGGCAGGAAGTTCCACCCGAAGCGAATGTGCTCTTCCAGTGAGCGCGCCTGATACTGGGTCAGCAGCATGATGCGGCGCAGGCCGGAGTGGATGCAGTTGGAGAGCGTGAAGTCGATGATCCGGTAGGCGCCGCCGAAGGGAACTGCGGGTTTGGAGCGCTTGATGGTCAGCGGTTTGAGTCTCTCGCCCATCCCGCCCGCGAGGATCAGCACGAGCGTGTCCTTGAGTTCCTGTGTCAGCGCCATGATGTCGTATCTTGAGACTCCGAAGCTGAATCATGCCAAGGGGCAGGATCCATGGATAGCGCCCGGTGGTTTCCCGGGGATGGGAAGATCAGCTGGCCAGATCGACGGCGCGCGCGAGGAAAAAGCCGTCCGCGCCCTGTCCTTGATAGCGCGGCATCAGCAGGATCGACCCCAGCGGACAGCGGATCTCCCGCACTCCGCTCTTGCCGCCCATCGCAAGCAACTCACCCTGACGCACGGGCTGAAAACTGCGAAAACCGGGCAGCATGGTGAAGCGCTCGCCTTCCTCGACGTGGTAGCGCAGGCAGATTTCGACGGCAGCCGGCAAACCGCTGACGCTTTGCTCCAGGCGCGCCCTGAGCCCGTTCAGATCGATGCCCGGCAACTCCTTGAACATGCCGAGAGAGTGCATCAGCAGCCACAAGGCCGCTTCATGGTGATCGGGTGTGCTCGCCGCTTCGTTCTGTCCACCTTCGAGCACGAGGCAGGGGAACTCGCGCGCGGCGGCGAAATCGAGCACCGTGCCCTCGACATTCTTCAGCAGGCCGAGGATCGCGGGAACCGGCAGAGCCTGAGCGGCGCGCTGGTTGTCGGGACGAGCATCGACAACGGTGAAGGGCGGGCCTGCGCCCGAAGTCGAGTGCAGATCGAGATGCAGCACCTCGGTGGCTGGGCGAGCCAGCTCGAGCTCCATTTCCGCGATCAGTTCGCGCTGTTCACGCTGTTCCGCGTTGTCGAGCGCAGGATCCGCCGCCAACAGGGCCTTGACGGCGCGCGGGGACCACAGCCGGTTCATGTCGATGTCGAGATAGCGCACCTGACGCTGCAGCGCACCGAGGTTTCCCACCAAGCCGACGATCCGTCCCTCGATGCGGGGCTGGAGCTTTTCGAGCGTGGCGAACACGCGTTGCAGAGCCGTCACCCCCGCCGGTTCGTTGCCGTGGATGGCGGCAGTGACCAGCAGCAGCGGTCCGCTGCGGCCACTGTCGTAGGAACCGATCCTGCGCCCCAGCGCGCCGGTCTTCGCACCCTTGCCCACCATGGCTCCGACCTCAGTCTTCCTGCAGCCAGCGTTCGAGCAGGGCAGCGGAAAGGTCCATGAAGTCGTGTTCGGTCAGGATGCCCACAAGGCGTCCTTCGGCGTTGACCACGGGCAGGCAGCCGATGTCGCGCTCGCGCATCAGCTTCATCGCCTCGTAGATCGAAGCTTCCGGGCGGATCGTGATCGGTTCCCGCGTCATGATCTCGCGCACCGGCACGCTGGTCTGGGTCTGGCCGCGAGCCATCAGGCGCAGCAGGGAGCGGAACGACAGCAGGCCCAGAAGATGCCCGTTCTGATCCTCCACCGGGATGTAGCGCAAGTGCTCCCAGTCCATCAGGCTTGCCGCGAGGTTGACGAGATCCTCGGGGTGCACCGTGAACACATCGCTGGTCATGATCTGCTCGACGGTCTGGAAGCTGCCGGGATCGGCACCAGCGGGCTCGAAGCCCGCCAGTTCCCACTGCGCGACGGGCTGGCCTTCTTCCTGATTGCGCTTCATGGCCGCGGCCAGCGAACGGGAGCGCTCGCCGCGCTTGCCGCGCTCGCCCATCGCCGCGAAGGAATCGAGTGCCCACTGGGCGCCCGTGCGCCCGATCTTGACACGCTCCTCGAGCACGCCGAGGTAGCGCTCGATGTCCGAGCTGCTGACCTTGGCGGCCTGCAGGCCCTGTCGCGCCAGCGGAAGCAGATGATCCATGACCAGCTGCTCCGTGCTCCAGGTCTTGCCGCGCAGCCAGCGCAGGCGGCTGTGAAGTCCGTAGCGGGCGGCGGTGACAAGGTTGTTCTTCGCGTCGTCGAACGCGATCTGCGAGCGCACATCCCCATACTCGTGGGGCAGCGCGTTCATCAGGCCGAAGAAGAAGGCGGCATTGGCCATCTCGTCGATCACGCTGGGACCGGCCGGCATGATGCGGTTCTCGATCCGCAGGTGCGCCTGTCCGTCCATCACTCCGTAGCAGGGTCGGTTCCAGCGGTAGACGGTCCCGTTGTGCAGCCGCAGCGCCTTCAGCTGGGGAATGCCCCCGCGCGCCAGCACCTCCATGGGTGACTCTTCCGGGGCACTGGCGATCAGCGAGCGGAAGCGGGCGACATCCTCGCGGAAGATCTCCATGATGGAGTCCTCCAGCCAGCGATCGCCGAAATTGACCCGCGAGCGGCTGCCGCGCTGGGCCTTGACCTCGGAGCGGGTGTCGACCGACTGCTGGAACAGCGCGACCCGCGTCTCATGCCACAAACGCTTGCCCATCAGTATCGGCGAGTTGACCGCACAGGCGAGCTGCGGAGCCGTGATCAGTTGCGCGATGTTGTAGACGCGCGCATACTCCTCCGGGTCGCACTGCCAATGCACCTGAAAGCTCGTGTTGCAGGCTTCCAGCATTACGTTGTCATGACTCAGGTAGAACTCGTCGACCCCCTTGATGGCGGCGTCGAAGTGGCCGTTTCGAAGGGCCACCATCATCCGATTGAGCTGGTAGTACCGCGGGATCGGCGTCATCCACTCGAGCCCCAGATGCTGCTTGTCCAGAGTCGGAAGAATTCCGCACATCAGCACCTGCGCAGCCTCGTGCTCCGCTGCGGAGCGCGCCAGGGCGATCATCTCGTCGAGCTCCGCGTGCATCTTCGAGAGGCAGTCGGTTCCGAGCAGCTGCGGAGACAGGTTCGTCTCGAGGTTGTACTGGGCGAGCTCCGTCGTGAAGGGCTTGTCCTTGAGGTGCTCCAGGACCTTCAGCACGCAGGCCTTGGGACGCAGGTTGGAGTCGACCAGGAACAGCTCCTGTTCGGCCCCGATTCGCCGCACGCCCTTCTCGAACCTTCCCATCTCGAGCATGCGCTCGAGAGCGTGCACGTCTTCGAGCAGCGCGCGCACGTAGTCGCGCATCTGCACGTGGTCCAACTCGCTTGTGATGGTGTTTTCACCCATGTGGATTTCGGGGAAGTCTGTTGAGGTCGATCAAAGGCCGAAGGCCCTGCTTTCCGCTGCGGGTCGCTTCTCGAAGCGATGCGGATCGAAGAAATCGGTATCGAAGGCGCTGACGGGCTGGCCCGTCACCATTTCGGCGACGCCCTCGCCCACGCTGGGCGCCAGCTTGAAGCCATGTCCGCTGAAGCCGGTGACCAGATAAAGCCCGGGGATGCTCTGCCAGGGGCCGATCAGCGCCTGGGCATCCGGAGTGATCGTATACAGGCCCGCGAGCGTCCCGGCCGAGGGCTGGGAGCGGTAGACGGGGACCCTCGCCTCCAGCTGCTTGCGCGACCAGATGCGGAAGTCCTCGCTGACCTCGTCGGAGACCCGATCAGGGTCCTCGACCTCCTCATCCTCGTGATAGTCGAGCCGACCGATGCGCGTGCGGCCTTCCAGCGTGATGCAGCGGGAATAGGCGTTGTGTTCCAGATCCAGCAGCACCGGATGCAGCGCGGCGGGCATTTCCCGCGGGCGCAGGCGCAGCCTCGGATCGACCAGCGGGTCCTCCAGCGATTCAGTCTCCGCGGCATCCGGGGTGGCGAGGAAATTCTGCTCCGGCCGCACCACGCGCAAGGGCAGCTGAACGCCGAGCGGTTCCAGCAGGCGCCTGGACCAGGGTCCCGCGGCGAGGATCAGAATCTCGCACGCGATCGCGTGGGTGTCGGTTTCCACTCCGCAAATGGCTCCGTCGCGTGTCCGGATGGAGCGCACCTGCACGCCTTGGCGCACCGTTGCCCCGCGCTCGCGGGCCAGCGCCGCAAAGGCCTCCACGGTGCGCACCGGATCAACGCCGCCGCCCTCGGGCTCGTAAGCGGCCAGCGTGCGCTCCTCGACCTCGATCCCGGGTGCGACGCGCTCGATTTCGCGACCGCGCAGCAGATCGACGTGGATGCCGAGCTCGCGTTGCATGCGGGCGTTGCGCACGAGCATCTCTTGTTGCTGCTCATCATGGGCACCGGCCAGCGTCAACACTCCGGTGCGCTGGAATCCGATGAAGCGGCCCGTCAGGCGCTCGAAGTTGGCGTAGACGCGCAGGCTGTCACGAGCCATGGCCGCCAGTCGGCGCTCGCTGTACTGCTGGCGCAGAATCGCGCCGGACTTGCCCGAGGATCCCGCTCCCAGACGGGTCTTTTCGAGCAGCATGACCGGCTCCTCGTGCGGGTCGAGACGCGTCGCGAGATGCCAGGCGATCGACGCGCCCATCACCCCGCCGCCGACGATCAGGACCTTGGCCTTCATGCAGGCGCTGATGCTAACGCTTTTCAGGAGGGTGCACGAAGTGGCGCATGAAAACAGCCCCTTCCGACCGGCGGGCCGGTCGGAAGGAGCCGAACTGGAGGGAGAGGATCAGCCCCGGCCGCGTTGGTGCACCGCGTGAGGGGTTACGCGTGCAGCACTGCCACAGACGGAGCCTTTCGAGGATCGACTCCCGCATGTGTTTCCGCAGGCCGCCGCCGGGAGGGGTGGCAAATCCTGAAAAATCCGGCCGGCGTTGGTGCTGGTCCGGCCGGAGGCCCTTTGGCCCCCCCCGAAGCGATCAATCCACGCGCCAGAACGCCACCGCGTTGGTGGTGTTGCTGTGGCCGGGCCCTGCGGCCGGATCGCGGAACCAGGCCTGAGCACCCCGTTCGGCACCGACCGGGATCGTGTTCATCGGAGCCGCGTTGAAGTTGCAGTTGAAGGTCGCGACGCCGCTGGAGTCCGAGGTCACCGCGCTGAAGCGCTGGATCGGTCCGCTGACCCAGCGCTGGCCGTCGCCGAACACCGCCGGCGCCCACAGACGCCCGCCGCCGTAGAGGAAGATCGTCGTCTTCAATCCAGGCAGACCCTCCGCACGCAGCTGGAAGTTGTTGACGCTGGCCCCCGGCGTGCCGCTCGCGCCGATGCGCGCCTTCTGTCCGGTGGAGTTGGCGTTGGTCCCCCCGAAGGCATAGGTCGCCGGGGACGGCGTCGTCACCTTCTGGTTGATCCACACGAAGGTGCCCGAGCAACGGCCGTAGACCATGTCCATGTCGCCGTCGCGATCGAGGTCGAGGAAGGCGATGTCGTAGGTGCCGACATGGTCGCTGGAGCTCATGCCCTTGACGCCGCGCCAGTTGCCATTGGCGGCGCTGCCGGCCTCTTCACGCAGGTTGACCGAGCCGCCGATGGCACCCCCCAGGTTGTGGTAGATGTGCGTGCGACGGTCGCAGCCGCCGATGTCCACGTCGACGTCGGCGAAGATGGCTTCCGGCCACTGATCGCCATCGAGGTCGACGATGTGGTTGGAGCCCGCGAAGCCGTCGTCGCCGCCCGAGACGAACTGGAAGTTGGTGAACGGACCCCAGTTGACGCGGCCGAGGCTGTCGTTGCCTTGGTTGAGTCGGAAGTTGTCCAACCCGTCGTCACTGATGATCACGTCCGGCTTGTTGTCCCGGTTGAGGTCGCCCGCATCCGAATGGTACGTCGCGCCGCTGCCCATCGACTGGTGCAGCAGCGAGGGGAAGAAGCCCGGCTGGGCCGGGTTGTTGTACGAGACCTGGCAGGACCCGGACTGGCCGCGAACGATGTCCATCAGACCGTCGCCGTTCATGTCCATGATGTTGACCGCCGTTCCGAAGCCCGAGGAGAGCATCGAAGCGGTCATGCGTGTCGTGCCCGAATCGCTGAAGAAGCCGTTGCCATCGTTGATCAACAGCTTGTCTTCGAGGCCGCCGTAGTCGGCGAAATATAGATCCGGCGCACCGTCGCCGGTGACATCGCCCGCATCGACGCCGCAGAAGCGCGGAGCGATGGAGAAGGCGGGCATGCGGGCGTCTTCGAAGCGGAATCCTTGCCACTGTCCGTTGACCGATCCCTTGTTGATGTACACGCGCGGGTGACTGATGTGCTTGGGCAGACCATCACTCATCGTGGTGCAGGTGATGATGTCGAGCCAGCCGTCGAGGTTGACGTCCGAAAGCACGACATCACGATCGTTCGTCGGCGTCAGGAAACCGTTGTCGCCGGCAACACTCGACTCGCTGGCGTACTCGCCGCTGCGGTCGACGAGGATGCCGCCCTCGTTCATCAGCAGGAAATTCGGGAAGCCCCCGGCGACCGTGAACGGGAGCTTGCGCACCATGACCACATCGACCCAGCCGTCGTTGTTGACATCGCCGGAGGCGAAGTCCTTCTCCTGCGGATCGGTGAGGATCGCCGTGGCGTCGGCACCCGTATTGGTCTTGAGGCGGCCCGCGCCGGGAGCAAACGTCAACCAGTTGTTGTCGAACTGGGCCTGAGCAGCGGAGCAAAACAGCGCACCGACAGCGCCGACACGAATCCAAGCAGTGATCTGGCTCATGAACAGCAGCTTAGCACTGTTCATGAGCCAGCAGGGAGGGGTCAGAGCCCCTTAAAATCGCGACGAGGCGGCGTTTCAGGGACCCGTGAAGGCCCGCTGCAGCGCTCCGAAGTCCTCGAGGTCGAAGTCGCCATCCTGATCGAAGTCCGCGACGGCTCCGACATCATCGGGCAGGATCGGGCTCGCGGGAGCGGGTCCGCTGATCAGAGTCCTCAGGAAGAACCAATCGACCTCGTCGACGTTGCTGTTGCCTTCGTAGTCGAACTCGAGGCGGCCGAGCGAGAGCAGGAACTGGGTCAGCTGATTCTTCTGCGTCGTCGAGAGCGCGTTGAATGCGCTGCGGGCACCGAGGCCTTCGCCTTCGTGCAACTGGATCGCCGCGGCGATGTTCTGCTCGGCGGTTCCGCCGCTGGCGCGCATGTCGTGCCACAGTCCCAGCGTCGCCCGGTTGCGCAGCCCCCACAGCGGCGTGGTGCGCATTTCCGTCTCGCTGACGGTGCCGTCGACGATCTGGTCAGCCGTCGAACCGATGTCGTGAACGAGGAAGTCGCTGTAGGGTCGGAAGCTGATGTTGGCGAGGCCCGCTTCCGCCGTGGGCGGCGTCGTGAACGGGGTGCTCAGGTGGCACTTGTTGCAGCCCACGGCATCGAAGATGGCTGCGCCGCTCATCCCGCTGCGGGGCGTCTGCGGGGGCGGAGCCAGCAGGCGCTGGAAGTCGGTCATGCGGTCGATCTTGAACATGCCGCCCGCGTCGGTGACATCCTCGGGGTCCGCCACCGTGTCGCACATGGCCAACTGCGCCTGGTTGCCGTTGGGAGCGTTCTCCACGGGCAGCAGTCGGTTGGTGAGCCCCATCTCGTTCATCGACGCATCGGCCGAGAAGGACAGGACGGTCGCCACACCGGCCTTGAAGCCGAAGCGGCCGACGCGCGGCGGCGCGCCGATCGGATCCTCCAGAGCGTGCACCATGTGGGCCCGGCCGCTGACACCCGTCGGCGGGAAGGCTTCGTTGACGAGGATGTCGGAATCGAGGATCGAATCGATCAGGCCGAAGCCAAACAGCGGCGGCGTCACGCGCATCGCCGTGACATCGGCCTGTGCGGGGATTTGCTCGTCGCAGCTGGGCGAGTTGATCGAGTTCGCCTGCAACAACGATCCGCCGAGGTTGTCGAGCGGATCGAAGGGCATGCCGCCCGCCGCGGCCTTGCCAAAGCGCGTCACGAAGATCGAGCTTCCGCCGCCGGCCGCCGGACCAAAGTGGCAGCCGATGCAGGAATCATCGTTGAAAACCGGTCCCCGGCCCTCGCCGAGGCTGATCGGCGTGACGAAGACCTGACGACCGAGGTTGAAGCGCTGGAGTTGGGCGAGGCTGAGACCCGGCATGGGATCACCGGGTCGGGGCTGGATTTCCTGCGCTTGCGCCAGAGGCGCTGCGAGGATCGCGTGGAGAACAAGGAGGCTGGTGCGCATGGTCGGAGGCCCTCTCAGTCGACTCGCCAGAACATCTCGGCATCGGTGGTGTTGCTGTGACCCGCGCCCGCAGCCGGGTCGCGGAACCAGGCTTGAGCGCCGCGCTCGGCGCCGATCGGAATCGTGTTCATCGGCGCCGCGTTGAAGTCGCAGTTGAAGAGCGCGACGCCGCTGGCGTCGGAAGTCACCGCGCTGAAGCGCTGGATCGGTCCATTGACCCAGCGCTGGCCGTCGCCGAACACTGCCGGCGACCACAGGCGGCCCGCTCCGTAGAGGAAGATCGTGGTCTTCAAACCGGGCAGGCCTTCCGCGCGCAGCTGGAAGTTGTTTGCGGTCGCGCCGGGGATACCGGTCGCGCTGATGCGGGCCTTCTGACCCGTGGAGTTGGGGTTGGTGTCGCCGTGGCTGTAGGTGAACACGGTCGGCGTCGTGAACTTCTGGTTGAGCCACACGAAGGTGCCGTTGCAGCGGCCGAAGACCATGTCCATGTCGCCGTCGCGGTCGAGGTCCAGCGTCGCCACATCGAAGGTGCCCGAAAGATCGCTCGCGATCATGCCCTTGACGCCGCGCCAGTTGCCGTTGGCCGTGCTGCCGGCCTCTTCCTTCATCGTGATGTCGCCGCCGATCGTGCCGCCGAGGTTGTGGTAGATGTGCGTGCGGCGATCGCAGCCGCCGATGTCGACATCGACATCCGCGAGGATCGCATCCGGCCACTGGTCACCGTCGAGATCGACGATGTGGTTGGTGCCGGCGAAGCCGTCATCCCCGCCGCTGACGTACTGGAAGCTCTTGACCGGGCCCCAGGTGACTCGACCGAGCGAGTCCGTGCCCGTGTTGAGGCGGAAGGTGTCCTGACCGTCATCGCTGACGATGATGTCAGGCCGGTTGTCGCGGTTGAGGTCGCCGGCATCGACGTGATACGGGGCTCCGCTGCCGATCGATTGCGTGTAGAGGAGCGTCGGGAAGAAGCCGACCTGGCTGGGGTTGTTCTGTGCCAGCGAGACGGTCGGACCGACGCCCGAGGAACCAGTCACGCCCGAGGAGCGCACGATGTCCTTGAGGCCGTCGCCGTTCATGTCGAGGATGCGCACGGCCGAGCCGAACAGCACGTCCAGCATCGAGAGGGCGATGCGCGTGGTACCCGAGTCGGTGAAGTTGCCGTTGCCGTCGTTGATCAGCAGCTTGTCGCCCAGATTGCCGTAGTCCGAGAAGTACAGATCCGGAGCGCCATCGCCCGTGACGTCGCCCGCATCGAGCCCGCAAAAGCGCAGGTCCGTGCCGAGGAACGGGATGCGATTGGCCTCGTAGCGCAGGCCCTGCCATGTGCCGTTGATGGCGCCCTTGTTGATGTAGACCCGCGGGTGGCTGATGTGCTTGGGCTGCGTCGAGAGCGTCGTCGCCGTGACCACATCGAGCCAGCCGTCGAGGTTGACGTCGACGATCACCACGTCGCGGTCGTTCGTGGGCGTCAGGAAGCCCATGTCGCCGGCCACATCGGCCTCGCTGGCGTACTGCCCGCTGCGATCCACGAGAATTCCGCCCTCGTTCATCAGCAGGAAGTTGGGATAGTGACCCGAGGTGGTGACCGGCTGCTTGCGGACCATGACGAGGTCCACCCAGCCGTCGTTGTTGAGATCGCCCATGGCGAAATCCTTTTCCTGCGGGTCGGTCAGGATCGCGGTGGCATCAGCCCCCGTGCTGGTCTTGATGCGGCCGGTTCCCGGCGCGAAGGTCGCCCAGTTGTTGTCCAGCTGGGCCACGGAGGGGCTGGCGAGGAGGCAGAGAACCAGGCTGAAGCGGATCGAGTTCTTCATGAAATGTTGCTCAGAAGGGCCGTGGGCGGGATTCAGTTGACGACTTGGACAGGCTCGGCTTCGCTGACGAAGTCGACGGTCGAACCGGTGAGATAGAAGGCGTGATGAACGGTGAGCCCGATGAAGCGTCGCGTCGGGCGGAAGGTCACCGTGCCCCGACCCTGGGCATCGAGCACCCCGAAGGAGCCCGACAGAATCGGCGAGTTGGGGTTGTTGAGCGTGTACTGGAAGTAGCCGTCGTTGTTGAGCGGCAGCAGTTCACCGCCCGGCAGTGGGATGCCCGGGCTCGTGCCGCTGATCGAACCGAGGCACAGATACGGGCGGCCGGCATTGTTGGGGCCCGCGTCGATCGCCATGTAGTGCTGCTGTGCCTGCTGCACATGCACGACGCTGGGACGCGCGATGATCGCCTGCACGCTCACGTTGAGATTGGAGATCGTGCCCGCGCCCGCCTTGTCGACCTTCCAGAAGGGAACGCCGGTCTGGCCCGTGCGCAGGACATTGGCCTTCAGGTTCGAGGCGCTGAGCGCGTAGCTGCCCACGTCGTAGGGAGCGGTGAGGTTGCCCGTCACCAGCACCTGCGAGCTGCCAGGCAACGCCAGATTGGGGATCACGGAGCCGATCGGCGCCGAAGCGAACGTGTTTCGGATCGTGTTCATCGCCCCGCCCACCTGCTTCAGCTGGCCGCCGACGGGCGTGCCCCCGAAACCGGCCGGGTTGGTGAGGCCCAGCGGCAGAGCGAACTGGTTCATCGGCGCACCGATCGGGTTGCTGGCCGGCTGCAGCGGACCGCCGCTGAAGGCGAGATCGAGGCTGAAGTAGGCGAGGCCCGCGCTGGCGTTGTCGCTCAGCGTGCCGACGATCTGGTAGGGCGCGCTGCGGCCCGGACCGACGATCACCGTGCTCGAAGAGCCACTCTTCAGCGCGAGGTTGAGGTCAGAGGCCAGCGACGGACGGGGGCAGGAAACCGCGCCAAGCACCAGCGCGAAGGAAAGAAGCGAAGAAGGTCGGTGCATCGAGAAGGTTTTCCAGAGAGGACGGACAGCCAGAGTCAGGACGAGACCTGAGCCCTTTTGGTTCACTGTCCGCTTGCGGATCTATGGACACGGAAAGTCTACGACTACAGATGTGCCAGCGCGGAAAATCGAGCCGAACGGAACCGCGGACCCTCAAAAGGACATCAAACAACCTCCAAATGACCGTCAGGTAGCCATCTTGGTGGTGCTACACTCAGACATCCGAAAATGATCCCGCCCCGCCAGACCCGCACCATCCGCGTCCGCGACCTGCGGATCGGCGGCTCCGCCCCGATCGCCGTGCAGAGCATGGCGGCGACCCGCACGCGCGACCGCGAGGCCACCCTGCGCCAGATCCGGCTGCTCGAAGCCGCCGGCGCCGACGTCATCCGCATTGCGGTCGACAGCAAGGAGGACGTCGCCGCGCTCGCCGAGCTGCGCGCAGAGACCAACGCGATCCTGTCGGTTGACCTGCAGGAGAGCTACCGCCTGGCGGAACTCGTGGCTCCTTATGTCGACAAGCTGCGCTACAACCCCGGCCACCTCCACCACCACGAGAAGCACAAGACCGTGCGCGAGAAGGTGGCCTACCTCGTCGACATCGCCAAGCACCACAGCCTCGCGCTGCGCATCGGCATCAATGCCGGCTCGATCGCGCCCGAATACGACGAGCGCTTCGGCGACGACCATGTCTCGGCGATCGTGCAGTGCGCGGTCGATCACTGCGCCATCGTTGACGAGCTGGGCTTCTCCAACTACCTCGTCTCGATCAAGGACTCCGATCCGCGCCTCGTGATCGAAGCCAACACGCGCTTTGCCGCTGCCCGGCCGGATGTGCCGATCCATCTGGGCGTCACCGAGGCGGGCATGCCTCCCGAGGGCATCATCAAGACGCGCATCGCCTTCGAGCAGCTGCTCTCGCGCGGCATCGGCGACACGCTGCGCGTCTCGCTGACGCTGCCTTTCGACGACAAGGGTCAGGAGATCGCCGTCGGGCGGGAGCTGATCCGCGACATCGAGAACGGACGCTTCCGCTCCGTCCCGCCCAACTTCTTCAGCGGACTCAACATCATCTCCTGTCCGTCGTGCTCGCGCGTCGAGAACGAGAAGTTCATCGAGCTCGCCGCGAGCGTCAAGGAGCTGACCGCCTACGCCAAGGAACACGACCTCACCATCGCGGTGATGGGCTGCCGCGTGAACGGCCCAGGCGAGACCGACGATGCGGATCTGGGTCTGTGGTGCGGGCCGACCACCGTCAACCTCAAGCGCGGCGAGGAAACTCTCGGAAATTACAGCTACGACGAGATCCTTCCGCGGCTGAGAGAGGCGCTCGACGCGCTGCTCGCCGCCAGGCGCTAGCAAGCCCGCTGCGCGCGCGCCATGCCGCCTTCGCCGTCATCTCCGCTGGTGGGCGCCATCGAGGCCGGCGGCACGAAGTTTCTCTGCGCGGTCGGCTCAGGACCTGCTGCGGGCCTGCTGGCGCGAAAACACTTCCAAACCGGCGACGATCCAAGAGCCTTGCTGCTGGAAGTCTGCGATTGGCTGCTGCAGCAGGAGCAGCAGCACGGGCGCCTTGCCGCGCTGGGCATCGCGGCCTTCGGTCCGCTCGATCTCGACGAAAGCTCACCCGGCTACGGCCGCATCACGACGACACCCAAAGCAGCTTGGCGCAACACGGATCTGCTGAGCCCCCTGCGGCGCGCCTTTCGCAATCGGCCGATCGCCCTGGACACCGACGTCAACGGAGCCGCGCTCGGCGAGCAGCGCTTTGGTGCCGCGCGCGGGCTGGATGACTTCCTGTATGTCACGGTGGGGACCGGCATCGGCGGCGGCGGCATGGCTCATGGTCGGTTGCTGCGCGGGCTGACGCATCCGGAGATGGGGCATATCTCCATGCCGCGCTCGGCCGGCGACGAGTTCGAAGGCGCCTGTCCGTTCCACGGCCGTTGCTGGGAAGGCCTGTGCTCAGGCCCCGCGATCGCCCAGCAGGCGGGCGCACCCGCGGATCAGCTGCCCGCGGATCATCCGATCTGGCCGCGCACGATGCGTTCGATGGCGCACGCGCTCGCCACGCTGACCTGCGTGCTCTCTCCGCGGCGCATCCTGCTGGGCGGCAGCGTGCGCAAGGCGGGCGGATTGGGTGAGGCCGCATTCTTCCGCGGCGTGCGGGGCGAGTTGCGTGAGGTGCTCCAAGGCTACATCCAGCACCCAGCGTTGGAGCCAGAGGGCCTCGAGAGCTTCCTCCAGCCGCCCGCGCTCGGTGATGATGCCGGCCTGGTGGGCGCACTGGCTTTGGCACAGGCGGCGTTGGAATCAGCGGCGTTGGCACAGGCGGCCCATGCATCCGGCTCGCCTGCCCCGTCCAAGCCCCATGGCTCCAGCCGATCCTGAGCGCCAAGCTCGCGTTGCAGTCCAGGGCTCCCGGCGAGCCTCCCCGCCGGAAAGCGCTTGCGCGGGCTTCAGGAACCGAATCTCGGCGGAAGACCGCGGGCAGCCAGGTTTCCGCCGGAAAACAGCGGGTCGCTCGTCACTTCGGCTCCGGCGTACCACGGGGCCTCGAATCGCCGGAGATCGTCGACGGAGGTGAACTCCGCCTCGAGCAGCAGAAGCCCGGCGAGCGGCCCATCGAACTCATCGACGGCCAGGATCACGTCATCGGGGCCCCGGAGCCGATGACGGCGTTTTTGAAGGTCACGGCCCGCGAGCGCGGCCTTCAACAGGGCGAACTCCGGCTCCTGCAGGTAGACGGAGCTGATCAGACGGGTGCTGTCGTCGACATCCACCTTGCGTGACAGGCGCAGCATGGGTGCCTGACCCGAGAGCGAGCGCTCTTCCCTCAGCCGCAGGTTGCTGCCGAGCACATACCGATCCGAGATCTGGACGGTCTCCTTCACCAGCTCCCGCGGGAGGGACTTGCACACCCACCTGCGCTCGAGTTCCAGGAATACATAGCGCGTCTTCGGGAATCCCAGTCTCGCCGCGACCAGCGGATCGATGCTGGTCGGGGCGTTCTTGCGCGTGCTTCCGCCGCCGGAGAAGTGCGCGACCATCGCGCCGTGGCGCTCGGCGAGGTAGTCGACGATCACTCTGGTGTCGGTGGTGTGCAGGCGATCACCGAAGCGCTGGAAGCGGGCCGCGTCGACAAGCCCGTGGTGGGCGGGATCGAGAATCAGGTTCGGGCACCCTTGGTGCGCCTCGCCGACAAGCTCGACGAGTTCGCGTCTTGGCCGCGGATAGCCGACATGCCGGATGTCGAGCTGGCCGCGCAGTTGCGGGCAGCTGGCAAGCACGCCCTCAAGAAACGCGCTGTCGGGGCAGTAGTACTTCCGCCCCTCGTCATCGCGGGCACTGTCGGTGAAACCGGGGGTCAGGAGGAAGAGGATGTCCATGGAGTGGCTTGAAATTCGGGAGGAATGTACCGGGCGCGGATCGCGGGGAGGAGACGCGATCGGCAGTTTGACCCAAGCCTCCCGCCGCCGTTCCGCCCCATGCAGCGCGGGCGCCGCCGCACCGACGAGGGGAGCGACCACCCTTGCGAAGGCCCCCGGAGAAAGTCGATCATGGCGGGCATGAAGGTCGAACCCCACTTCCGGATGGCGCCCTGGGTGATCTCCCTGACGCTCCTGCCGCTCCTCGGCTGCCAAAGCACGAGCGCACCCTCGGGCTCCGCAGCTGACCAGCCCCTGAGCGAGGATCCCGCCGCGATCGCGATGCAGGGGTGCGACTGGAAGGCGGGCGCCACGCTCGCAGGCCGCGACGGAGCGGGCGCAGACCTCGCTCGTTGGAGCTGGGGAGCGGGCGGAGCCTCGGGCAAGGCGCTCGCGCCACGGGTCGAATCGATCCCGGCCGCCAACGAAGACGCGTTCAACCTGTACTGGGACACCAAGGTCAACGCGAACAACCTTGCCCTCGAAGTGCGCGTGCAATCGAAGAGCGGCGAAATCGACCAGGGCGGCGGCCCGATCTGGCGCGTGCAGGATCGCGACAACTACTACATCTGCCGCGTGAACCCGCTCGAGTCGAATTTCCGCCTCTACAAGGTGGTCAGCGGCGTGCGCCGGCAACTGGCTTCGATCAAGTACACGCCGGCGCCCGCCGGCACCTGGCATGTGATTCGAGTGACCCATTGGAACGACCGGATCACCTGCGTGCTGGATGGGCAGTACAAGCTCGAGGCGCAGGACACGGCGATCCTCAACGCGGGTGGAGTCGGCGTGTGGACCAAGGCCGATGCGGTGACCTGGTTCGAGGGCTTTTCCGTGCGGCGCGTCGAATGGTGAGCGCTGCATGAGCGACATGCTCGCCGGCTGGGAGCCCTGGCTGCTGCCCGTCCATGCCCTCGCCACGGGCGCGATGTTCGGGGTGATCTGGCTCGTGCAGCTCGCCCACTATCCCCTGATGCTCGCGGTCGGCCCCGAACGTTTTCCCGAGTGGCACAAGGGCCATCTCGCGCGCATCACTTTCGTCGTGGGACCGCTGATGCTGCTCGAGACCGCGACCGGGCTGGCGTGGATCCTCCAGCCCGATTCCGCGAGCTCGCCGCTGCTCGCGTGGATCGGCATGGGCCTGATCTTCCTGATCTGGCTCTCGACCGCGATCCTGCAGGTGCCGCTGCACCGCAAGCTGGAGCTGGGCGGCTACGACGCAAGCGTGATCCGCCGCCTCGTCGCCACCAATTGGGTGCGCACGCTGGCCTGGAGTGCGCGGGCGGTGCTCGTGCTGTGGGCTCTGGCGCTAAGCTAGAGCCCATGCAGGTGCTCGCCCGGCTGCTGTTCCTTCCGTTCCTTCTGGGTTGGCTGGCTCTCTCCGGTTGCCGCAGCGCTCGTCCGTCCGAACTGCCGAAGGACGAGCCGTGGCTGGTGGCCGTCAAGAGCGCGTCCCTTCCGGAGGGCATGCCCTGGTACACGCGCTTCGCCGAGCACACGTGGGTCGACTTCAAGTGCGGCTCGGAGGAAGAGTGGCTGCGCATCGAGGTGATGGGCAGCGAGGAGGGTGCGCGCCTGCATCGGCTGCGGCCGAGCTTGGCCCGCAGAGACTGGCGCTGGGGCGACCGCCCGGTGCGATTGCAGCGCTCGTTCGAGGGTGAGCCGGCGCGGCGCATTGCCGAACAGCTCCAGCAGCTGCACAAGGTGACGAAGGCCCGCTATGCGAATGGCGGTTATCAGGCTTGGCCTGGACCCAACAGCAACACCTTCGTCCGCGAGCTGAATCAGGCGGTTCCCGAGCTGGCCTTTGTTTTCGACCACAATGCCGTCGGCAAGGACTACGTTTGGCTCGGTGCGGGTTTGACGCCCTCGGGCACGGGCGTGCAGGTGGACACTCTGCCGCTGGGCTTCGCGCTCGGTCTGGAGGAAGGCGTGGAGCTGCACCTGCTGCAGCTGACCTTCGCGCTGCGTTTGTGGCCGCCGCGACTGGCGCTGCCGGCGCTGCCGACGATCCCGTGGGAACAGACGTCGGAAACTCCCCTGGCGGTCAGGTCCTGCCCCACCGAGGCCGATCTCATCGTCACTATACCCGCGCTCGACAACGAGGGCTTCGGGCGCATGAGTGTCGAGCACAAGATGTCGGGCTTCGCGCATATCAGGCCCAAACCGGAGAGCCGCTTCCTGTTCAGCCTCGTGGACAGCAGTTGCTGGGTGTACGTGATCCTCGAAGGAGCACAGGATCAGGCCGTGTTGGTGAGCGTGATCGTGCAAGGCGAGGAACGCCGCGAGCAGCGGATCGAGGCGGCCTTCGATGCCGATGGCCAGGCGGAGATCGGCACTTTTCAGGTCGAGGAACTGAAGCTCATCCTGCAACTGAAGCGCAGCCCCGAGGGCGTGCTGCAGTACCTCCGCTACGATATGAACGTAGAGGAGCCCTGATCCCGCTCAGCGGCGAATCGGTTCGCGCTTGCTGGCGGCCCGGGCGGGATCGAAGCCCTCGATGCGCCACTTGCCGGCCTTGCTCCTGGTGAGTTCGTGGCCTTCGGCGAGCAGGAACTTGCGCTGCCGCTCGACACCCGGCTCGCTCTTGTCGTGCAGCGTGCCCTTGTCGTCGACCACGCGCCACCAAGGCGCGATCGCCCGCTTGCCCGCTCGCAGAGCCTCCTCGCTCGCCATCGCGAGCACCTGCAGACAGCGCGTCGTGGTGCGCGTGCAGGTCTGATCCGCGCGCATGCGCACCGCGAGGCGCTCGCGCAGTTCGCTGGGTGTGATCAGCTGCCCGATGCGCACGCGAACCAGCTCTTCGGCGACGAGCATGGGCGTGGGAACGAGCTTGCGTTCCCTGCCGTCCTTTTCGAGACGCGCTTCGGATTGGGGTTCGAGCTTTTCGGTCCAGGTGCGCGGTGCGCGCGCCTTGGTCTTCGTGGACGCAGACGGCTTGCGATTTGGGGACATGTTGTGGGGCGAGATTCTCGCGCATGCCCGCGAGCGGCGCAAGGCGTCGAGGAGTATGCTCTGCGCTCGGACATCCGTCCTCGCCATGCAACCCAAGCTGACCAGTCGTGAGCGTTTTCTTGCCGCCTGCCGTCGTACTCCTCTGGATGCGCCGCCGGCATGGGTGATGCGGCAGGCGGGGCGCTATCTGCCCGAGTACCGCGAGGTGCGGGGCAAGCATGACTTCCTGACGATGGTGCATGACCCCAAGCTGGCGGCGGAAGTGACCTGTCAGCCGATCCGGCGCTTCGGGATGGATGCGGCCGTGATCTTCAGCGACATCCTCGTCCCCTGTCAGGCCATGGGCGTCGAGGTGCGCTTCGAGGAGGGCGAGGGGCCGCGCCTGTCCCCGCCGGTGCGCACGCGGGAGGACGTGGCCCGGCTGGTCGACTTCGATGCGGAGTCGCAGACCGGTTTTCTGGGCGAGGCCATTCGGCTGACGCGCCAGGAGATCGGCAAGGAGCGCGCGATCATCGGCTTCTGCGGAGCGCCCTGGACGACCGCGAGCTACATGGTCGAGGGCTCGACGAGCCGCAACTTCGAGCAGACGAAGAAGCTGCTTTACGGCGATCCCGAGCTGTTCGACGCCCTTTGCACGCGCATCGTCGACAACCTCGTGCCGTACCTAGGGATGCAGGTGCGCGCGGGAGCCGATGTCGTGCAGATCTTCGACAGCTGGGGCGGTGCGCTGGATGCGGCGACGTGGCGGCGAGCCTTGCTGCCCCATGTTCGACGTCTGGTCGCGGGCGCCAAGGGCCTGGGCGTGCCGGTGATTCTCTACGTCAACGGGGCTGCGCAGCTCCTGGAGGTGATGGCCGACACGGGAGCCGATGTGCTCGGAATCGACTGGCGGGTGGAAGCCGCGGACGCCATCCGCCGCGTGGGCTCGCGCGTCGCGCTGCAAGGCAATCTGGATCCCTGCGTGCTGTTCGCGGGGCCGGAAACGGTCGCCCGGGAGACAACCCGGGTCCTGGATGAGTTCGCCGGGCAGAAGGGTCACATCTTCAACCTGGGCAGCGGCATCCTGCCCGGCACCCCGGTGGAGAGCATGGAGGCGCTGTTCCGCGTGCTGCGCGGGCGTCAGGAGCGGGCTCACGCCGGATCCGCGCGCTCACCGCGCTGTGGCTGAGGCCTGCATGGGCTAGACTGCGGTTCCCGCGCATGGCCCGGATCTCCCGCGAACTGCTGGAAAAGTACGCGACGAACGCGCCGCGCTACACCTCGTATCCCACGGCCGTCGACTGGTCGAAGGAGTTCGAGGGCTCGGCCTACCCGGAGCTGCTGGCGCAGGCTGCGGCTCGCACTGGGCCGCTGTCGGTGTATGTGCACCTGCCCTTCTGCGCCGAACTGTGCCTGTTCTGCGGCTGCAACATGGTGGTCTCGCGGAACGTCAGCCGGATCGACGACTATCTCGAGTGCCTGGACCTGGAGTTTGAAACCGTCGGCAGGAGCGGGATCGGCGGCCGCGAAGTCCGGCAGTATCACTGGGGCGGCGGAACGCCGACGCAGCTGAATCTCGAGCAGATCGAGCGCGTCCAGCGGGCCTTCTCGCGCTGGTTCCGTTTTTCTCCGGATGCGGAGATCGGCCTGGAGGTGGATCCGCGGGTGACGACGCGCGAGCAGATCCGCTTGCTGGCTCAGTTGGGCTTCAACCGCATCTCGCTGGGCGTTCAGGATTTCGAACCGCAGGTTCAGCAAGCGATCCGTCGCGTGCAGAGCGAAGCAGAGACGCGCGCCGTGGTCGACGCGGCCCGCGAGCACGGCATGGGTTCGGTCAATATCGACCTGATCTACGGCCTCCCGCACCAGACAGAGGCCGGGTTCGCCCGCACGGTCGAGCGCGTCCTCGACATCCGCCCCGAACGCGTGGCGCTGTTCCATTATGCCCACGTGCCGTGGATGAAGGAGCACCAGGACGTGATGGACACGGCGGCGATGCCCTCCAGCGAGGTGAAGCTCTCGATCTTCCTGCGTGCCATCGAGCAGTTCCGCGAAGCAGGTTATGAGTACATCGGACTCGATCACTTCGCGCTGCCAGGCGATGAGATGGCCGTGGCCCATCGAGAACACGAGCTGGGCCGCAATTTCATGGGGTACACGACGAAGCGCGGCGACGACATGGTCTCGCTCGGTGTTTCGTCGATCGGCGATGTGTCCGGCTGCTTCGTGCAGAACTCGCCCAGAGAGCTCGAGTACAAGGCACGGATCCGCGAGCGGGGCTTTGCCACCGGCCGGGGTCATCGGCTGAGCGCCGAGGATCAGCTGCGCCGCGAGGTGATTCTGGCGCTGATGTGCAACGGGCGCGTCGACTTCGGTGCCGTGGAACGCTCCCACGGGGTCAAGTTCGAGGAACACTTCGCGCGCGAACTCGCCGAGCTTCTGCCGCTGGAAGCGGACGGGCTGGTGAGGCGCGAGAGCAGCGCGCTGGTGGTGACGGAGCTTGGACAGTTGTTCCTGCGCAACGTGGCGCTGCCCTTCGATCGCTACTACGCGGCCCGCAAGGCCGCTGGCGGCGGAGCGCAGACCTTCTCCCGCACGCTCTAAGCCTCCGCGCCAGCGGGAAGGAATTTCCCGCGCTCGCCCGCCTGGCGCCGTTTTGCAATTTCCTTGGCCTTTGGTTCAGGAATGGCCGCCCTCGGGGCCGAAGGACAAGGGCAGAGAGCCACCATGGCCGAAACACCCAAGGACACACCCCCGGCGGCAGGCAAGGACGCGGCCCAGCCCAAGAAGAGCAAGCTGCCCTTGGTGCTTGGAGGCGGCGCGCTTTCGATGATCGCCGTCGGCTACCTGATGGCATCGATGGCGATACCCGCGAAGCAGGCACCCAAGCCGCACATCGAGGGGCCCTTTGTCTCGCCCCTTTCGAAGACCGATGTTCAGGTCAACCTCGCGGGCGAGGGCGGCAAGCGCTATCTGCTGCTGTCCCTGCAGGCTGAGTACCTCGCCTACAACGAGAACTACGTGAAGGGCCGGCTGGGTCTCAGCGGCGGCGGCTCCGAGGATGCGGTCTACATCGCTCAGCTGAAGGACGCCTTGCTGGAGATCGCATCCACGAAGACGCGCGAGCAGGTGACCAATCCCGTGCTGCTCGACGGCTTCCTCGAGGAAGTGCGCGTCGCGCTCGAGCCGATCCTGTTCCCCGTCTACATCGGCGATACGCTCGTGCCGGGCGCCGCCGATGCAGCTTCTGGACTGCGTGTCGGCGACTCGGCCTCTGAGATCACGTTCCGCGGCTTTCTGCATGACAACAGCATCTTCCTGGACGGTCCGCGCCAGCGGGCGCGCTTCGGTTCGGGGCAGCTCGTGACCTTCGAGGGCACCGAGCGCGATCTGTGGCTGACCAACGAGAACGGTGAGCGGGTGACCATCAACGTGGTCAATCACGATCCGAAGTTCAGCGGCGAGGTGGCGATCGGCGTGCCCGGCAAGGTGCGCCGCATCTACCGCGATTCGCTGCTCGTACAGTGAGAGGGATGCTCTAGGATGGGGTCATGCAGCCCCGTCTGCTGCCCGTTCTGCGCCACACGCTGATCCTGGCCCTGCCTCTGCTGGCGGGCTGCGGAGAAGAGGTCGCTGTGCAGGCCTGGCAGCCCGGCCGCGGTGTTCGGCCGCCGGACATTCTGCTGATCTCGATCGACTCCCTGCGGCCGGATCATCTGGGCTGCTATGGCTACTCCCGGCCGACGAGCCCGGTGATCGACCGGCTGGCCGCCGAGGGCGTGCGCTTCGAGACCGCCGTCAGCACCACCTCATGGACTCTGCCTGCGCATGCCGCGCTGTTCACGGGGCTGTTCGATTCCACGCACGGCGTCACGAACAACCATACGGCTCTGGCGCCGGAGCACGAGACGCTGGCCGAGCGCCTGCGCCTGCGCGGCTACGAGACCCTCGGCTTTTTCGGCGGCCCTTATCTGGACCCAGTCTTCGGATTCGGGCAGGGCTTCGACCACTACGAGAGCTGCATGAGCCCGCTGGGCGAGCACTCGCACGCCGACGTCACCGGCCCCCGCACGCTGGCCGCCGTCGAGCGGCGCCTTGCGGCTCGCACGGACCGGCCGCTGTTCTGCTTCGTGCATTTGTGGGATGTCCACTACGACTACAGACCCCCCGCGGAACTGCTCGAGTTGTTCTCACCGTCCTACGATGGCAACGTCGACTTCTCGAACTTCGACACCAACCCCGCGATCCACGAACACATGTCGCCGCGGGATCGCGAGCGCCTGATCGCGCTGTACGACGCCGAGATCCGTTCGGTCGATGCGCAGGTTGCGCGGCTGTGGGAGCTTTTCGGCGGCGGCGTTCCAGGACGGGAGACGCTGCTGGTGATCACGGCCGATCACGGCGAGGAGTTTTTCGAACACGGCAAGAAGGGCCATCAGAGTTCGCTCTTCGAGGAGCAGGTGCGGATTCCGCTGATTCTGGTCTGGCCCGGAAAGCTGCCGGGCGGGTTCGTGGCGAAGCTGCCGGCGAGCATCGTCGACATCGCTCCGACGCTGGCGCACGCCGCTGGCGCCGAGTCGGGATGGCGCACGCAGGGACGCGATCTCCGCGCGGTCTGGAACGGCGGAACCCTGCCTCCGGCGGCCCATCTGCTGGAGCTGTTGGTGGACCGCAACGACTGGCGGGCGCTGCGAACGGCCGAGGACAAAGTGATGCGGGCCCGGCTCGAGCACAGCACGTGGGAAGCGGGATACCAGCTGGTTCGCGATGCCAGGGAGCGGCGGCCCGCAGGCCGCGAGGAAGCCTGGCTCGGAGAGCGACTGCACCGGATGGATGAGCTGTTGGAGGATGGAGCGATCCTGCGGGAAAAGCTCGGCATCGCGCCGCAACCGCATCGCTACTCGGCCGAATTGCAGCAGCGGCTGGGCTTTCTGGGCTACACGGAAGCCGAGCCCGCTCCCTCGGGAAACGGGAAGAAGTAGCATGAGATCGATGAAGTTGCAGGATCGCGAGCAGAACTGGGGCGCGGATGCGCGCTTCTTCGAATACACCGCTGCCGCGGACCCGGCGGTCCGCGGGATTCCGCTGTCGGTGCTGCCGGCGGAAGAACACGAACAAGGCGCGACGCGCGAGATCGTCTGGGATCTTTCGGGGCATCTGGAGCTGGAATGGGAGGCGACCTCGCCCAACCTGCTGGCCTCGTTCTTGCGGATCCGCGCTGGGGAAAGCCTCGCCACACGGGCGCGCGCCACCTCGCGCATGTACTTCGTGATGCGCGGTCGCGGCGTGACCCGCGGGTCCTTCGGGGCGCTGCACTGGAGCGTCGGCGATCTGTTCGTGCTGCCGGGAGGCGAGCGCGTGGAACATGCCGCCGAGCAGGACACGGCGATCTACACGGTCAGCGACGCGCCCTTGCTGAGCTACCTGGGCGTCGAACCGGGTGTTCCCCGGTTCCGGCCGACGCTCCACACCGCGGAGCGCATGCTGGCCGAGCTGCGCCTCGTCAACAGCGACCCAGACGCACCGCTGCGCAATCGCAATGGCGTGCTGCTCGCCAACGCCGCTGCGCCGCAGACCATGACGCTGACTCATGTGCTGTGGTCCCTGTTCAACGAGTTGCCGGCGCAGACCGTGCAGCGTCCGCACCGCCACAATTCCGTGGCGCTGGATCTGTGCGTCGCGGCGCAGGCGGGCACCTACACGCTGATGGGTGAGCAGCTGGACGCTGAGGGACGGATCGTTCAGCCGGTGCGGCGCGACTGGAAACCGGGCGCGGCCTTCGTCACGCCCCCGGGCTGGTGGCACAGCCACCACAACGAGACCGACACTCCCGCGATCGTGCTGCCCGTTCAGGATGCGGGCCTGCACACCTGGATGCGCACGCTCGACATTCGCTTTGCATGAGCGCGCAGGCACCGATCGCGGTGCTCGGAGCGGGGCTCTCGGGTCTCGCCTGCGCGCATGCTCTGACGCGTGCCGGTCGCAGCTGCGTCGTGCTCGAAGCGGCCGATCGCGTCGGCGGCGTGGTGGGCAGCGTGCGCGACAAGGGCTTCCTGTTCGAAATGGGGCCTCACACGCTGCAGGCGCGCTCCGGGGAATTCCGCCGGCTGTGCGGCGAACTGGGCATCGCCGAGCGGCTGATCGCCTCCCATCCCGCGGTTCGCGAGCGCTACCTGTGGGTCGACGGCCGGCTGCGCGCGCTGCCGAAGAAGCCGTGGCAGCTGCTGACGACCTCGATCCTTTCCTGGAGGGCGAAGCTGACGATCCTCGGCGAGGGTTTCCGTCCGTGGAAAGCGCCTTCGGACGGCCGAGAGCTCGACATGCAGAGCCTGCTCGAGGAGCGCATCGGCGCGGAGGCCGCGCGCAAGCTCGCCGGAGCCTTCGTGCGCGGGATCTACGCTGCGGATCTCGCGGATCTGGGCGTGCGCAGCGCCTTTCCCAAGCTGGATGAACTGCTGGTGCAGCACCGCAGTTTTCTGCGTGCTCTGGCGAGCATCAGTCAGGTTGCTGAGGATCTGCCCGGTCCCAAGGTCGCCGGGATGGAGCTGCTCTCGTTCCCCGAAGGCCTCGACGAACTTGTGCGGGCGCTGACAAGGGCCCTGGGCGAGCGGATCCATACGCAGCGCGCGGCGCTGTCGATCGCGCGCAGCGGCGGCGCATGGCGCGTGCGCACCACGCAGGGCGAGCTCGAGGCGCGTGAACTGGTGCTCGCGCTGCCGGCACCGCAGGCGCGCACCCTGCTCGAGCCCCATGCCGACATGCCGGAGATCGCCCACGGGAACCTCGTTCTGGTCCAGCAGGGTTTTTCGCTGCCGGAAGGAGAGCGCTGGCCGCGGGGCTTCGGGTTTCTCGTGCCGCCGGGCGAACGCGGGCCTCAACCGCGGGCATTGGGCGTGATTTTCAGCTCCAACCTGTTCGCGGGACGAGCGCCGCGCGGCATGCACTCGACGGCGAGCTTCTATGCGCGCTCCGCCCTCGAAGGACTGGACGATGGAGAACGAATCGCTCAAGCTGGCCGGGATCTGGCTTTGGGACTAGGTTGGAAGCGGCCCCCACAAGCGCTGGCATCCCGCATCTGGAACTGGAACTCCGTGATTCCCCGCTACTCCCCAGGACACCGCGACCGCGTCGAAGCGCTTGAGCAGCTGCTGCGCTCGCGCGCGGCGGGCCTGCACCTCGCCGGTCCGTGGGTGGGAGGTGTCTCGGTCGAGCAGGTGATCGCCCGCGGCCGGCTGGTCGCGGGCCGGATTCTGCAGGGAGGCCCGGCTTGAACGCGCTGTTTCAGGCGCTGTGCGTGCTCCTGCCAAGCCTGTATCTGGGCTGCGCGATCCTGCATGGGATGGCCTTTGCGGGCGAGCGGGTGCAGGCGCTGCGCGTGTGGAGCCTGCGCGCAACCGTGCTGCTCCACGGCCTGTGGTTTGTAGCCCGCGCGCAGTTGGTGGACGGCTTTCCCGTGATCGATCTCGCCAGCACCGCTTCGAGCGTCGTGTTCGCCAGCGCGGTCCTGTACGGGACGCTGGCGCGCTCGGTCCAGCATGCGGGTTCGGGCGGGATCATCCTGGGCCTGATGCTGCTCGTGCAGTTGCTGGCTTCGGCGCTGGGGACCATGAATCCCAGGCCTCGGGCCATCCCGCTGGGCAATCCTCAGATCCTGCACATCGTGACGATGGTGCTGGCGCTGGCCGCAGTGCTCGTCTCCGGCGTGCACGGCTCACTTTACTTGCTGCTGCTGCGCAGCATGAAGCGGCGCGAGTTCGGCGGCCTGCTCGCCCAGCTTCCGGATCTCGAGCTGCTCGCGCGCATCATGCGCGGAGGAGCGCTCACAGGCTTTGTTTGCATCACGATCGGCATGAACGTGGGCATCTATCTGGCGCACCGTGAGGCGCTGCCTGGCTTTGGCTACAGCCGGAGCGAAGTGCTGCTGACGATGGCGCTCTGGCTGCACTTCGGCGCGATCGCCTTTTCTCAGCACATCAAGGGTTTCAGCGCGCGCCGCGCCTCGCTCGCCGCCAGCGTCGGGCTGGCAATCCTGCTGCTCTCGTCGGTTCTGATCCTGTTCCCCGAGGTGGTTTTCCACGCGACACTCTGATGGACGGCTCCCTGCGCCTGACACTGGTGGGCATTTCGCATCGCACGGCCCCGATCGCCGTGCGGGAACGCTATGTGGTTCAGACGGCCGATCTGGGCGAATGCATGCGGGTGCTGACGCAGACCGAAGGCATTCGCGAAGCCTGGCTGGTCTCGACCTGCAACCGCACCGAGGCGCTGGTCGTCTCCGATCACGGATTCGAAGCCGCCGGCAAGGTGCGCGCCCAGCTCTTCCGCAATCTGGGCGATGAGGAGATCTACACCTACGAGGATGTCCACGCGCTGATCCACCTGTTTCGGGTCGCTTCCGGGCTCGACAGCCTGGTGGTCGGCGAAAGCGAGATTCTGGGTCAGATGAAGCGCTGCATGGAGCATGCGCAGGCCGCCGGAACGCTAGGGCCGGTGCTGAAGCCGCTGCTGCAGCAGGCCCTGCACGTGGGCAAGCGCGTTCGCAGCGAAACAGCCCTGGGCACCGGCACGCTCTCGGTCGCCCGCGTGGGAATCGACGTGGCGGGTCGGATCTTCGGAAGACTGCAGAACGTGCGCGCACTGATCGTCGGCACCGGTGAAACCGGCGTGCTGGTCGCCAAGCATCTGCAGGAGCTGGGCGTGCGCGAGCTGAGCTTTGCCAACCGCACGCTGGAACGTGCGCTGGAGATCGCCGCCCAGCTTGGCGGCAGCGCTCATCCGCTGAGCGACCTGCCGCGGCTGGTCAGCCAGTCGGATCTGGTCGTTTCCTGCGTCGAAACCGAAACGCCGCTGCTCAACGTGGAGAGCTTCGACGGGCGCATGCTGGGTCGGCGCGACCGGCCGATGCTCGTGATCGATCTGTCCGTGCCGCGCTCGGTGGCAGGCGGCGTTTCCGAACTGGACAACCTGCTGCTGTACGACATGGACGATCTCCAGAAGGTGGTCGAGGAGCATCTGCGGTCGCGCTCCGACGCAGGCGATGCGAGCTCTTCGATCCTGCTCGCCGAACTGCACAAGTTCCTGGCGCTGCGCACCTACGCCAGTTTCACGCCGGCGATCGCGTCGATGCGCGAGCGCTTCCAGTCGGTGCGTGAGGAAGTGCTGGATCGCGTGACCGGCGGCAAGGCAACGCCGGAGAACATCCAACTGGCGCACGAGCTCAGCAAGAAGCTGCTGGACACCGCGCTGGACTCGCTCAAGGAGGGCGCGCGCTCGTCGCGTTCCGAGGAATCGCTCGACCGCGAGTATCGTCGCTTCTTGGAGAATCTGTGAGCTCCTCTGCGCCCCTCGTACTGGCGACTCGCGGCAGCCAGCTGGCCCTGTGGCAGGCTCATCAGGTTCGTTCCGGACTGCTGGCTGCGCAGCCCGATTCCCCCGTCGAGATCCGCATCATCGAGTCGATCGGGGACAAGGACCAGAAGAGCGAGCTCGGGCGCTTCGGCCGCACCGGCATCTTCACCGCGGAAGTGGACGAGGCCGTCTTGAGTCGAGCGGCGCACTGCGGTGTGCACAGCCTGAAGGACATGACCACGACGCTGCCTGCGGGCCTGATGCTGGCTTCGGCGCTTGCCCGCGGACCCGTGGAGGACGTGCTGGTCACCATGGACGGCCGGAAGCTCGCGGATCTGCCTCGCGGCGCAAGGGTCGCCACCGGCTCGGTGCGACGCTCGGCGATGCTCCAGCGCGCGCGCCCCGATCTCGTGGTCGTGCCGATCCGAGGCAATGTGGAGACGCGGCTGGCCAAGCTGGCGCGCGGTGAAGCGGAAGCGCTGCTGATGGCGCATGCGGGGCTTTTGCGGCTGGGGCTCACACAGCAGATCTCCGAGATCCTTCCGCTGTCCATGTTCCTGCCCGCCGTCGGCCAGGGGATCGTGGGCATGGTCTGCTCGAGCGAGGATGCGGCCACACAGCGCCGCCTCGCCGGCATCGGCGATGAGGAAGCCTACGCCGAAGCCCTGGCGGAGCGCGCGCTGCTCGCGGCGCTTCACGGGGGCTGCAACGCACCCGTTGGCGCCCGCGCCCGCGTCGTGGAGAGTGCGCTGAGCCTGCAAGCCTGCGTGCTGTCGCTGGATGGCCGCCACGTGATCGAAGATCGGATTCACGGGCTCGCGGCGGACGCCGTGCTGCTGGGCCGACAACTCTCCGAGCGCCTGATCGCCAAGGGAGCACGGGAGTGGATCGCACAGGCTCGCGGGGGAGCCTGAAGCATGGCTCGCATCGCGATCACGGGGCCTGTCGGCTCCCTTGAGGAGTGGTGCGCCGCCGCTCGCGCCGCGGGCTGGGAGGCGGTGGCCTGCCCGCTGATCGAACTCGTTCCGCTGAGCGTGGAAGCGGAGGATCTGCGTGCGCTGCCGGCATTCGGAGAGCCGCACGCCATCGTGCTGACCAGCAGCCACGCGATTCCGTTTCTGCTGGAGCTACTCGCAAGGCAGCCTGAACTGCGCGCTGCGCCGCTGTGGGTCGTGGGCGCGCGCACGAACGCCGCGCTTGGCGAAGCCGGACTGCCATCAGCCGTGCACGTGGCCTTCGATGCGTCGCGACTTGCTCAGGCACTGCGCGGGGCGCTGGCTCGGGAGAGCCGGGTGCTCTGGCTCCGAGGTGACGTGAGCGAAGAGCTCGCGCGGCAGTTGCGGCTCGCCGGACTTCAGGTCCTCGACAGGATCGCCTACGCCAATCGATCACTGCCCATGGCCGGCCTGCCTGCCTGCGAGTGGGTTTTTTTCGCCAGCCCCAGTGCCGTCGATCGATGGCTGGCGCTGGACGAGCGCAGAGGCCTTGGCGCCATCGCCATCGGGGAAACCACGCTTCAAAGGCTGCGGGAGACGGCGCGAGAGCGCTTCTCGGCTATCATCCCGCTCCCTCAGCCATCGGTGGAGGCGCTCCACAGCTGCCTGCTCGCATTGGCCAGGGACAGACCCTCATGAGCTACACCCAAGGAGAACACTTTCATCCCGGCGACATGCCTCCCCTGCCTCCGGAGTACCTCGTGAAGCGGCCGCGCCGACTGCGCTCGCATCCGGCTCTGCGGCGGCTGGTACGCGAAACCGTCCTGTCGCGCGACGATCTGATCCTGCCGCTGTTCGTCTGCGAGGGCAACCGCGTTCGCACCGAGGTCTCTTCGATGCCCGGCGTGTACCGCGAGTCGATCGATCGCATCGCCGAGAGTGCGAGAGCCGCCGAGCAGATGGGCATTCCGGCCCTGATCCTGTTCGGCGTTCCCGATCGCTCCCAGAAGGACGCCGAGGGGCGCATCGCCTGGGCCCCCGACGGCATCGTGCAGCGCGCTCTGGAAGCCATCGCCCACGCGGCGCCCTCCGTGCTGCGCATCGCGGATCTGTGCTTCTGCGAGTACACCAATCACGGACACTGTGGCGTGCTGACCGAACATGGCGAGGTCGACAACGACCTCACCCTGCCCAATCTCGAGCTGCAGGCCACCTCTTTGGCGGATGCCGGCGCTCAGATCATCGCGCCCAGCGGGATGATGGATGGAACGGTGGCCTCGGTGCGCAATGCGCTCGACGAGGTCGGACACACGCAGGTGTCGATCCTCTCCTACGCGGTCAAGTACGCCAGCGGGTTCTACGGTCCGTTCCGGGACGCCGCGGATTCAGTGCCCGCATTCGGCGATCGCGCGACGTACCAGATGGACCCCGCCAACGCGAACGAGGCGCTGCGCGAAGCCCGGCTGGACATCGAACAGGGAGCGGACATGCTCATGGTGAAGCCTGGTCTGCCCTACCTCGACATCCTGCGACGGCTGCGCGAGGAATTCGACATGCCCCTCGCCGCCTATCAGGTCTCCGGAGAATACGCGATGATCAAGGCCGCTGGCGCGAACGGCTGGATCGATGAGCAGCGCGTGATGATGGAGTCTTTGACCTGCATGAAGCGTGCTGGCGCCGACATGATCCTCTCGTACTACGCTCGCGAGGCTGCGCGCCTCTTGCGCCCCTGACCCATCGACGGCGATGCCCAAGCTCATCCGCTCTGAATCCATTTTCAAGGCCGCCCGGGAGCTCATTCCGGGAGGTGTCAACTCGCCCGTGCGCGCTTATCGCTCCGTGGGCGGCACGCCCGTGCACGTGGCCAGCGGCAAAGGCGCGTGGATCACGGATGTCGACGGCAATCGCTATGTCGACTTCGTGATGAGCTATGGACCGCTGATCCACGGACACGCCGACGGGCGGATCCTTGCGGCCATACAGGACTCAGCTGCCCGCGGCACGTGCTTTGGTGCACCCACGGAACTCGAACTGGACATGGCGCGCACGATCGTCGAGCGCGTGCGGCCAGTGGAGATGGTGCGCCTCGTCAACTCCGGCACGGAAGCAACCATGGCGGCCCTGCGCCTGGCGCGTGCGGCGACCGGACGCGACCGCATCCTCAAGTTCGACGGCTGCTATCACGGGCATGGCGATTCCTTTCTGGTGAAGGCCGGATCGGGCGCCTTGACGCACGGAGCTCCCGATTCTCCCGGCGTGCCCGCATCACTGGCGTCCCTGACGCTGGTGGCGGAGTACAACAACCTCCAGAGCGTCGAAGCGATCTTCTCCCAGCACGGCTCGTCGATCGCGGGCGTGATCGTCGAGCCGGTCGCAGGCAATATCGGGCTCGTCAGGCCCGTGGACGGCTTTCTCGCGGGCCTGCGCAGGCTGTGCGATGCCCACGGCGCGCTGCTGATCTATGACGAGGTGATGACGGGCTTCCGGGTGGCGCGCGGCGGCTATCAGGAGTTGTGCGGCGTGCGACCGGACCTGATCACGATGGGCAAAGTCATCGGCGGCGGCATGCCAATCGGCGCTTACGGCGGCCGCAAGGATCTGATGCAGCGCATCTCGCCGTCGGGGGATGTCTATCAGGCTGGCACGCTGTCGGGCAATCCGGTCGCGGTCTCTGCGGGACTGACGACGCTGCGAGCCTGCGACGCACCCGGGTTCTACGAACAGCTCGAGCGCCAGAGCGCACGGCTGCAGGCCGGTCTCGAGCAGGCCGCGCGCAGGCATGGCGTCGCTCTGACGGTGGGCCGTCAAGGCTCGATGCTCTGCCCCTATCTTTCCGAGCAGCCCGTCCACACCCTGGCCGCCGCGCTGCAGACCGATCGCGCGCGCTGGGCACGCTTCTTCCACACCCTGCTGGAGGCCGGCGTGCATGTCCCGCCCTCGCCTTTCGAAGCGTGGTTCCTGTCGGCGGCTCACGACGACGATGCGCTGGACCACGCCATTCGCGGGGCTGAGCGGGCCTTTGCCGCGATCGCCTGACCTGAAACGGTGTTGCGCTCACTGCCGATCCGCGCGCACAATTCCCTCCATGCAGACCGATCCCGTTCACAAGGCCTTTCTGGATGCTCGCGCCACGCTGGACGCCTTTCTGGGGGATCCAGCCTGCCTGAAAGGCGTGCAGCAGTTCGTCGAAGCGGCGCACGCCACACTGAGCCGGGGCGGGCTGCTGATGTCCTGCGGCAACGGAGGTTCGATGTGCGATGCCATGCACTTCGCCGAGGAATGGACCGGGCGCTTCCGCCGGGACCGCGCCGCACTGCCTGCGATGGCGTTCAGCGATCCAAGCCAACTCACCTGCATCGCCAATGACTTCGGCTACGACGAGGTGTTCGCGCGCTCCGTCGAGGCTTACGGCAAGCCCGGCGACCTGCTCGTCGCCATCAGCACTTCCGGCGGAAGCCCCAATATCCTCAAGGCGGTCGAAAAGGCTCGCGCCAAGGGCATCACCACCGTCGGACTGCTCGGCAAGGGTGGCGGCAAGGTCCGGGAGTTGGTCGACATTCCGATCATCGTTCCGCTCGCGACCACTTCCGATCGCATTCAGGAGATCCACATCAAGGTGCTCCACATCGCCATTGAAGCAGTGGAGCGGCGGATGTATCCGGGCAACTACGCCTGAAGACGCTCAGATCGAGTCGAGGCCCCAGATGAAGGGCGCAGGGGCCGACGAAGCCTCGGTCAGTCCGAGCTGCTGAGCCAGTCGCTGTCGCACGGCCTTGTCGCCTCTCGGCGGCAACCACGCGTCGAGCAGCTCCGCACCGGACAGCATCACATCCTGATCCGTGCCGAGAGATCTGGCGAGAGCCGCGCGTGCCGCTGCCTCATCGAGGATCTTGCCCATGCCGAGCACCCCCTTGGCGAGAGTCGCACCGGCGTCGAAGAGCAGACGCAGCAGGCCATCCGTCGCGCAAGGCAGCATGACGTACAGATCGTCTTCGATTCCGCAGGTGCGGCGCAGCTCGATCAGGCGTCTCAGGATCCTGCCGACGGCCCGCGGATCGCCACCCCACTCGTGCACGACGTTTTCCATGTCGCCGCCGCGTCCGAGGCAGGCGTAAGCAAGCACATCGACGCCGTCTTCGCAGATCAGCACTTCCATGCCCGGACAGGCGAGCAGGAGCCGCGTCTCTTCGAGGCTGCGGTCCACGCGGGCCTTGTGCTGGAGGTACAGCTCGTGCACCGCAGCGGCATCGTGCGGCTGCATCGGCCGCACACCCTTGGCGGCAGGCAGATTCGGCATGATCCCCGGTTTGAGGACCGCGTCCACTTCGCAGCCGAAGAAGCGCCATCCGCGACGCTCATAGAAGCGTGCGTCATCGGCCCAGAGGATGGCCAGGACCGCTCCCCGAGCCTGCAGCTCGCGCTCCGCGGCGCTCAGGACGCGGCCGGCGAGACCGCGGTTGCGCCAATGCGGGTCCGTGGCCACGGATCCGATCATGCCAATCAAGATGCGTTCGCGGCCTGCGATGAGCGTGCGCGGCAGTATCGCGCATGTCGATCGCACGGCACCGTCCTGCTCATCCACGACGATGGTCGCGGCGCTCTGCTCGCCAAAGACGAGCGGATACTCGCTGCCGAGGTCGCGACCATCACGCAGCACGCGGCCCATCAAGGCGCGCGCCGAGCGAGATTCGCGACACAAACGCAGGCTCATGCCTGTTTTCCGTCCTTCGCGCCGGAATGGCGAGCCAGGGCCTCGCGGTAGGACTCGACGATGCGGGCAGTGATGTCCAGCGCATCGCGCAGAGACTCGTTCGCGCGATCGACAGCCTGCTGCAGGTCGCCCGTGTTCTCGACACGGTCAGCCTCTTGACGCAGATCGCGGGCTTGCCCGTCGAGCCGCTCGAGGAGAGCGTGGAAGGCCACGCCGGATGTGGATGAAAGCGGGTTCGCGGCCGTCGCTGATCGCGTCTGCGCGGAGGAGAGCTCCGTGCCCGGCAGCTTGAGATGGGGATCGATCATGGCGCTCAACGGAGATAGTCCAGAAGTGTCGTTTGGAGAAGCCGTGTTCCTGAGGCCTGAGCCACCTGCAGCGTCTGCTCAGCCTTGGTCATTTCGAGAATCACGGAAGCGAGGTCCGCGTCTTCGCGATCCGAAACCAGGCCTCTCAGGGTGATCTCGAAGTCGCTCAGCCGCTCAGCACCCGATTCCAGGCGCTGCGCCCGCGAGCCGAGCGTCCCTTGTGCTCTTTGCACGTTCTCGAAATTGCGATCTAGATCGCTCAAACGCGACGTCAAGCGGGCCTGCAGCTCGGGAGTCGTCAGATCGTGGATGTTCTCGAGGTCCTCGATCATCCCCTGAATGGCATCAAAGGCGTTGACGCCCCCATCGAAGCTGTAGAGCTCGCTCGTGGCTCGCATCACGCGCCGCGTGTCGAGATGGAGGATCGTGCCCGTCTCCGGATCCGAGAGCTCCAAGTCGGTCAGGTTCAGGTCGAGCGCGGTCCAGTTGGTCTGGTCGAGCGAGATCGAGGCCTCGCCCGTCAGCGTGACCGTGGAACTGGTCGAGTCGAAGCCCGTGAAGTCGAGATAGACGACGGCTCCGTTCTCGTCCGCAACGCCGTAATTCGCGACTGCGGCATTGCTTGCGCTCGGAATCGCGACGGGAGTGCCCGTACCGAGTTGAACCGTTCCGGCAGCCGCGTCGATGGTCAGAACGCGGTCGCCCACCAAGGTGTCCTGGAGCCCGCCCGATGCGAGCGACACTCCCGAACCGGGGCTGCCCAGAGTGGCATCGTGCCGGATGTGGACATATCCGTAGCCAGAGCCTTGGTTGGCTGTCGTGCCAAGGCCTAGACCTGTCACGCTTCCGAGGCTGACGGAGCTGACCTCGAAGCGGTCGAACACCTCCGAACCCGACAGGTTCATCGGCAGCGAAACACCCGAGCCGATTTCGATCTGGCGCGACTCCTGATTGCCTGCGTACTCCACGCGCACGAGCCCGCTGACTTCGCGTTCGGCGAAGGGCTGCGTCGTGGAGGCCGTGCCGCTGAACAGATATCGATCGCCCAGCCGTGCGTTGCCCATTTCAAGCAGCCTCGTCTTGAGCATGCGCAGTTCCGAAGCCACGGCCCGGCGATCACCGTCGCCCAGCGTGCCGCTGAGGCCGAGGATCGCCTTGGAGCGGGCTTCGGACAGAATCGTGCCGGCCTCGTTGAGCGAAGCCATGCCGGCCTGCAGCAAGGGCTTCGAGGCGTCGATCGACTCCTGATTCTGGTTCACGCCGCCGATCTGGCGTTTCAAAGCCAGCACGGAGGAGGCCGCCACCGGATCATCGGAAATGCGCACGAGCTTCTTGCCCGTGGACACTTGCTCCTGCGCTGTGATGAGCTTGGACAGGTTGAGCGCCAGTCCGTTGCGAACGAGCGCGTAATTGGTGTTTTGCGTGGGCCGAATGTTCATGGTTCACAGGCCTTCTCAGAGCAGGCGCAGCACTTCCTCGCTGGTGGCGTTGACGACCGTGATGTAGCGGGCAGCCGCGGAATAGGACTGCTGGAACTGGATCATGTTGACCAGCTCCTCGTCGATGTTGACTCCGCTGATCTGTTCCCGTCGGGTATTCAGCGTGTCCGAAAGGAACTGCTCGACCTCGCGCGCGTTGCCAGCCGACTCGATGTCGAAAGCCAGACCGCCGACCAGGTCCCCGTAGTATTCGCCGAAGCTGGTGCCCGACAGCTCGCCGACGTTCATGTCGCGCAGGCTGAGCAGGTTCTTGAGCGCGCCGTTGTCGTTCACCGCTCCCGTACCCGAGGCCGAGAACAGCCGCGGATCGGCCGCCAGATCGGCGCGCACGGCGATGTCCTGAGCCCCTTCACCGATGTACAGGGCGTTGAGACCCAGACCCACGAGCACATCCGAGGTGTCGGAATCGGCCAGCGCCTCGATCTGCAGGCGATCACCATCCGACGCCGCGAGTTCGCCGAGTCCGAAGCTGACCTTGAGTCCGTTGGCGAAGGACAGCGGTGTGCCGGGTTGGTAGCCCGCCCCCACGTCCAAAGTCGCCACCAGCGCTCCGCTGGAGTCGTAGACCTCGACTTCGAGATCCGGCGTCGTGCCGACAATCCCGTCCCCAGTCGGCACAAGCGTGTAGACCACGTTGGAGCTGCCTGTGTACGCGCCGCTGATCTGGGCGGCGACGCTGTTGGTGGTACCGGACGCGCTTTGACCGGCGGTCCATCCCAGCGCACCGAGCGCGGTGCCGCCGGAGAGCGTGATCGTTTCGCTGGGGCCCTCCCCCAGCGACTGAAGGAAGACGTGGCCGCCCTGAGCGACGGCCTGCATCCCGATGGTCGTGACTGCCGGGTTGGAGTTGATGGCCGCCGCCACTTCCTCGGCGGTGGCCTGGGTGATGTCGGCGAACTGGGTGCTGTTGAACGTGACGGTGGCGCCGCCGCCGGGTCCGCTGAGGTTCAAGCTCATGCCGCCGGCGAGCGCAAAGGGCTCCTCCGTCAACGACCCGATCGAGGCCCGCGCGCTTCCAAAGGTGCCGTTGACATCGGGCCGCGGATTCATGCGCGCGCTGAAGTCGAAGCCGTAGCCCTCGTCGGCTCGCACCTGCAGGCGGCCGAAGCTGTCGATGCTCGCATTCATGTTGGGAATCGCGTTGAGCGAGTCCAGCAGATCCTGAACCGTGGTCGTTTCGGCCGTGATGTCGACCCGCGAGCGCGTGAACTGGCCGGTATCCCGATCAGTCACGTTCACGTACAGGGAACCTGTGGTGATGTCGAAAGGCAGACCGGCATTGGCGAGCAGCTCGTCATTGACGGCGCCGTCGGAGTCCAGATCCTGGAGGGGATAGGCTCCACTCAGCGTCTGGAACGGGCCGCTCATGGGAACGCCCGTGCTGTGCGCACGGTTGGCTTCGCGGATGAACTCGTGAGCCATGAGGTCGATTCGCTGGAGCAGCTCGGGCACGAATTGGCCGCTGATCTGCAGCAAGCCGCCGATCGTGCCGCTCTTGGGCTGAATCGGGTTCGTGCTGCCCTGAACCCTCAGTGTCGCGGCTCCCTCCGTGTCGACCTGAACGCTCATGGCGTAGGCCTTGGTCTGTCCCACCAGCAGCGCCCCATTCGTCTGGACCGTGACGTTTCCGTCAGCGCCCTCGTTGAACGTGATGTTGATCAGCTTTCCGAGGCTCTTGACGGCTTCGTCGCGCTTGTCGCGCAGGTCGTTGGCCGTCATGTTGCCGCTTTCGAAGCCGGCGATCTGGCGGTTGTAGCCGGCGATCTGTTCGGCCAGCGTGTTGACCTTCTCGACCTGTCCCTTGATCTGGGAGGCCGTGTCCCGGCGCGTCTCGATCAGCGTCGTGCTGAGTTCGTTGAATCGGCCGCTGAGCGTCTGAGAGCTCTGTATAGCGCCCGTGCGACGGACCAGATCGTCAGGGCTGGCGGACAAGGACGACAGCGACGTGTAGAAGCTCTGCATCAGGCTGTTGAGTCCCTGATCCCCGGGCTCCCCGAACAGGGCCTCGACCTGAGCCATGCCGCCAAGACGCGTATCCAGCCCCGTGAGCGCGCTCTCCTGCGTCACCAGGCGGCGGTGCAGCAGCAGATCCGCCGTTCGCTGGATGTTGCTGGCGTTGACACCGTTGCCGATCGCCAGGCCGCGAACCATCACAGCCGGTGCCGAGGCCAGACTGACGTTCTGACGCGAATACCCGGGCGTGTTGGCATTGCTGACGTTGTGCCCGATGTTCTCGAGCGCCGTCTGCGAAGCCAGCAGCGCCTTCAGACCGATGTTGAGTCCGATTCCGCTCATGTTCAGGCCTTTGCGTTGATGAGTGATCCGCCCTGATTCAGCTGCTTGGGATCTTCCTGCTGGAGCAGCTCCGCAACCAGCTCGTCGATGAGCTTGCGCTGGGCGCCTGCCAGCGCGGCGAAGCGGCGGTTTCTGCGCACGATCTGTGCCGTGGATCGGCGCAATTCCTCGCGCAGGGCGATCAAGCGTGCGGGATGCGAGCAGCGCTCGAGAATGCTGCTCATCGAGAGCGCCTTGGCATCGACACTGAAGAGCTCGCCGAAATCTCGGAACAGCCGTTCACGGCGCCGATTGCGCTCGGACTGGCCTTGCAGCTCCGTGTCCATTTCCTGGCATGCGCTCAGGAGTTCACCCGAGCGGTTGGCGACCAGCGCATCTTCCTGACGCTGGAGCGTCGCGATCATCCGGCGCTGTCCGGCCAGCTCTTCCTGAGCCCAGCCTTCCAGAGCGTTGAGCAAGCTCTGCTGGTTCTTCATGATTGCTCTCCTTCACGCGACTGAAGCAGGCGTTGCACGTAGTCTCCGATGTGCAAGGCGCCTTGATTGGCGATCGACTCACCCACGTGCTGGTCGAACCAGCCTCCATAGACGTCCGAAGCCGAGTCCTCTCCGAAGAAGCTGCCCGGGGAGGCGTTGCGCATCTCCTTGACGAGCATCGTGGCGAACACCGCCTCGAGCTGCTTGGCGACTTCCGCCGCATTGCCCCCCTTGTCGTCCGCACGGCGCGACAGCTCCTGCATTCGGGCCTCATCGCGGCCCGCGAGGGCCCCGGTGGCCAGATTCGGCGTTTGGAAATCGGGGATTCTCACGATTCACATCCTCCGGATTTCGGCGACGAGCATGCCGCCCGAAGCCATGGCCTGAAGGATGCTGATCAGATCGCGCGGCGTCGTGCCGAGCACGTTGAGCACGTCGACGACCTCAGCTAGCGTCACCGCTTCTGGCGTCATCACCAGCGCCCGGTTCTCTTCGTCGACGCGCAGGTCCGTGCGAGGATTGGTCGTGGTCTGGCCATTCGAGAAGGGGCCGGGCTGGCTGGTCTGGGGGCTCTCGGCGATGGTCACCGTGAGTCCGCCCTGCGCAATGGCGCCCGGACGCAGGCGCACGTCGCCACCCATCACGATCACGCCCGTGCGCTCGTTGATGATCACCCGGGCGATCGCCTCCGACTGAATCTCCTGCCGCAGCACCGCGTCGAGGTATCTGGCGTGCTCGTAGTCGGGAAGATCCGCCGGCACCTGAATCTTGAGCGACTTGCCGTCAGCCAGCGCCTTGGCGCTGCCCGGGAAGAGCTTGTTGGTCGCTTCGACGACGCGCACCAGGTTTCCCAGACTGTCCTGACCCATGCGCAGATCGAGGTAGATGAAGCCGTGCTCGCTGGCGAGCGTCGTCGACACTTCGCGCTCCACCTTGCCCCCATCGGGGAGTGTTCCCACCGTGGTGTGATTCTTCTTGGCGCTTGCCGAAGCGCCCTCGGCCGCAAAGCCGCCGACGGTGATCGGTCCAGAGGCCGTGGCCCACACATCGCGGCCGGTGATGTCCGTGAGTTCGGTGAGGGTCAGGGTCCCGCCCTGAAGGCTGGCTGCGTCTCCGATCGTCGAGATCGTGACGTCGACCCGCTGACCGGGCTTCACGCCCGAGGGCAGCACGGCTTCCACCTGAACGACCGCGATGTTCTTCGTCGCAAGGCTCTGCAGGTCGAGCTTGATGTTGCGCGTCAGCAGCAGGTTGGAGAGCAGTTGCTTGGCGGCGTTGATCGAATCACCTGTGCCCGCGAGTCCGGTGACCAGACCGATGCCCATGACGACGTTGTCTTCCTGTCCGCGGACGCTGACGAGGCTGCGTACGGGCGTCGTGAGGATTCGACCCGCGCTGGCCGGGATTTGCGGCGTTTCGCGCGCTCCCGTGACCACGATCGCGCTCGAGGCGCGATTGGGCTGGACCGGAGCTTCGACTCCTCGCGGATAGAGATCCACGCTTGTCGGCGCGGGCTTGGGCGCATCCTGAACCAGCGCGAGCATCAGCAGAGTGGTGAGCATTGTGTGTTGTCCTCTTCAGCGATCAGAACGGCCAGATCCAGGCGATGGCGTCGTGAACAAGGGCCCCGAGGCCCTTGCGGTTGGTGCTGTCGGTCAGCGGGCCCGAACCGACGTAGGAGACGACCGCATTGGCGACGAGCTCGCTCGCAACCGAGTTGTCCGCGCTGATGTCGTAGCGACGCACGATGCCCGAGAACTCGATCAGCTTGGTTTCCTTGTCGATGCGGATCTCGCGACGTGCGTTGACGACCAGGTTTCCATTGGGCAGGACATCGACCACGACCGCTGTCACGCGGGCGCTGAAAGTGCCCTTCTTCTTGTAGTTCGCGGTGCCCTTCAGGCTGTCGTCCGATGTCGCCTCGAGGGCCGGGAGCGTTCCGAAGGCATTCGGCTTGAGGTTGAAGTTGGCGAGCTCGTAGTTGAGGTTCGTCGACTTGCTCAAGTCCGAGGACTCCTCGTTCTTCACATCCTGTGTTTCGTTGATCACGATCGTGACAAGGTCACCGATCTTCGAGCCGGTCTTGTTGGCAACCAGACCGACCGGGCCCTGCGAAGGGTTGTAGATCGAGCCGCGACGCAAATCGGGGCCCGCATCCGCGCTCAAGGCCGGGAGACAGAGGATCGCGAGAGTCGTCAGCAAGAGATTCCTGGTGTTCATGTGTGATCGCCTCAATTGCCCGAAGAGCCCAGTTCGACTTCCACAAGACCGCGCCCGATGACCACACCGGAGAGTTCGCGGGACTTGTCGACGGAGGTGAGCTTGATGCGGTCCCCGCTCATGCCGTCGGCCTTCGCTATGGCCGCCGTGCGCGCCGTGATCGCGCCCTTGCGGACCTGTACCTGCACCGTGTCCCCGGACTTGACCAGCCGAGCCCGCTGGACATCGCGAGAGGTCACCGTGGAACCCGCGGGCAGGTCCAGCTGGGCGACGGCTCCGAGCAGCGCGGGTCCGCTCAGCGGCTCGAGCCCGCCCATGTGACCGACGCGTGCCTTGCGCAGCTCGAAATGCTCAGGCCCCAGGATCTCGCCGCGCCGCACATCGCGCAGCAGGATCGGCACTAATTCGTTCCATTCGACCTGATAAGTGACCCACTGCGTGCTGAAGGGTGTTCCATCCACCCAGATCTGCACGGGGATCGACCAGACGCCCGGTCGCTGTTCGCGCTTGTCGAGGATGCAGCGCAGCTCCGGAGCGCGTTCTCCCGCTGGGATTTCCACGTCCTGCAACTGGCCTGTCGGCGTCAGAATCGCCTCGCGTGAGCCGAACAGCGCGCGCAGCTCCGATTCCGCGCGGGCGCGCAGTTCCGTGCCCGGGATCTTCTGCGTCAGCGGGATCACGCGCACCACTCGCGCGCCCTCCACCAGCAGAGTGGTGCCCGGGAAGCCGGACTGCAGCTTCTGCTCGATTTGCCAGCGCTGGAGCGTGCGGGTGTAGCCGGGAGCCGGTGCCCAGCCCAGCTCGAGAGACTTGACGCGTTCGACGAGCTCGGTGTCTGCGCCTCGGACTTCGGCGATTTCGCCGACAGTCAGCTCGGTTCCGCGGACGGTCGCTTGAGGGTTCAGGACGACGGTCAAGCCGCCCAACAGGATGGTGGTCAGCAGCATCATGGTTCACCGCATCATCTGGTTGACTTGCTGGAGCATCTCGTCGCTGGCGCGGATCGCGCGGCTGTTCACCTCGTAGCTGCGCTGGGCCACGATCAAGCCGACGAGTTCGTCGACCACCTGCACGTTGGAGCGCTCGCGCTGCCCCTGGCGCAGAATCCCCGTGCCGTTGATGCCCGCTTCGCTGGCAACGGCGGTGCCGGAAGAGGGCGTCTCGCTGAACATGTTGCTGCCCTGGGCGCGGAGTCCTCCGGCATTGGGGAAGCGCCAGACCGGGATACGGCCAGCTTCCTGAGGAGTGCCCGCATTGCTGGTCATGTACTCGACCCGGCCGTCGTCGCTGATCGTGACGCTGACGGCTTCACGCGGGATCACAGGAGCGCCATCGAGGACGAAGCCCTCGTTGGTGACGATGGTTCCGTTGCCGTCGAGATGGAAGTCCCCGTCGCGCGTGTAGCGCATTTCGCCCGAAGGCATGCGAACGCCAAAGAAGCCCTCGCCCACGAGCGCGATCGAGTAGGTGCCCGAACTCGGTTCAAGCTCCCCTTGCGAGAAGATCTTGGAGGAGCCGGCCACTTCGGTGCCGCTGCCGATCTGCAGGCCGATCGGGTTGCGCTGGTTGGCGGCAGTTGCCGCGCCCGGCTCGCGATAGGTCTGATAGAAGAGGGCGCGGAAGGACAGCTCGCTCTTCTTGAAACCGCTGGTGTTGGCGTTCGCGATGTTGTTGGCGATGGTGTCGACCTGCATCTGCTGGGCTTTCATGCCCGAGGCTGCGGTCATCAGTGCGCGATTCATGTGGACTCCTGAGGCTGTCTGGTTTCAGGGATCAGCGCGGCTGATTGAGCCGGCTGTAGGACTGTTCGACCGTGCGGATGATGTTGCTGGCGAGGTCGTAGTGGCGCTGGACACGGATCATCGTGACCAGCTCATCGATGCTGTCCGTGTTGGCCCGCTCGATGGCCTTGGCCCTGACTTCCGCTGTCGCCGGGCGCTGTTCCTGATTGGGCTGTGCACGGAAGTAGCCCTGTGCATCGAGGCTCAGGTTCTCGCGCTCGGCGAAGTCGACGAGCTTGAGGCCCCCGAGCGTGTTCGCTCCCTGGCGAACGAACCCGACTCCATCGACGGTGATTTCCTCGCCGACGGGGTTGATCGTTCCGCGCGCGCCTTCCCACGCGACCGGATTGCCGGAAGCGTCGAGCAGCGCACCCTGAGGATCGAGATGGAAGCGGCCGTTGCGCGTGTAGGCTTCGCCCGTGGTAGTTTCGACGGCGAAGAAGCCGTCGCCGAGCAGCGCGAAGTCGAGCGTGTTGCCGGTGTCCTGAACCGGACCCTGGCTGAAATCGATCGAGCCCTGCGCCACGATCTCGCGCGTCGGCCGTCCGCCGCGCTCGCGCTGGAGCACATGCTGGAAGGTCGCCGAGCGCTTGAAACCGGGCGCTTGCAGGTTGGCCAGGTTGGTGGCGATGGCGTCGAGGCGGCGTTCGCCGGCGCTCATCGCCTGCACTGCGTTGCTGAGGCTGATGTCCATGTCCGCCGGACGTGTAGCAAGCGGACTGCCAAGCACCCTTGATCGGCGCAAAGCACTGCCAAACATGGGGTTACAAATACAGGCGCGGTCACGAAGGACCGCGCCTGTGGAGTTCTTTTCCGGGTCAGGAACGGCCTTGCGGGCCTTTTTTTCCTGCCCCCGCTTTCAGGATCAGACGATGTTGACCATGTCGCGCATCACTTCGTTCTGGACGGTGATGACACGCGAGTTGGCCTGGAAGCCCCGCTGGGCTTCGATCAGCCTGACGAACTGTTCGGCCGTGTCGACGTTCGAGTCCTCGAGCGCGCCTCCCACGACGGAGCCGGCTGCACCGACTCCACCGGCCGAGAAGAGCGCGTTGCCGCTGTTGATGCTCTCGGTGTAGAGGTTGTCGCCATACTGGGTGAGACCCTCAGGGTTCGTGAAGGTGGCGATGCCGATGGAGCCCAGCGTTCGCGACTGACCGTTGGAATACAGTCCGATGATGCCGCCGTCACCGTCGACGGACATGCTGGAGAGCTGGCCCGCTCCGTATCCATTCTGCTCCTCGATCAGGACTTCCCCATCGCCCCCGAATTGGGTCAGCCCGGTGAACTGCCCCGAGGTCCCGAGGTTGAGCGTGACCGTCTGGGGCGCTGTCTGGCCGTTGAATTGCATGGTGATCGTGGCATCGACGCCGCTGAGGCCCGAAGGTGCTCCGTTGTCGCTGAAGTTGATGCCCGTGATCGTCGAGGAGGTCACGCTTCCCTCGGAGTCGTCGACGCTCGGAATGATCGACCAAGTGCCGTTCGACTGGCGTTCGAAGGTGAGTGTCACGATGTGGGAGACGCCGGCGCGATCGAACACTTCCATTGACGTCGTCACGGTGTCGGAGGCCGTTCCTTCGGTGCTGACGGACATCGAATAGCGAGTCCAGTCGGTCTCCCCGCTCGTGCCTGCGTCATCGGAAATGGTCAGCTGCAGGTCTGCTTCGCCGCCCGTATCGGCCGTCACGACGAGCTTGCCCGCGCTGTTCAGCTCCACGGTCGCTCCGCTGAACTGGGCATCGATGAAGGCCACCAGATCGCCGATCGTCGTGCCATCCTGAGCCGCTCCGTAGGTGAAGGTCGCGTTGATCGGAGAGCCGTCGGCGTCCACGCCGCTGATGGAGATCGTGTCGCCGTTGACATAGTCCGTGGTGTTGCCCGGGAGGTTGTTGAGACCCGTCGAGGCATTCACCGTGGTCTGGGTGCCCGTGACGAGCGCCGTGGAGATGCCGATCAGGGACGCGAGGTCGCGGCCGGTCGCACCCGGAGTCACCTGCAGTGTCACGTCTTCGCCGACACCATCGCTGACGATCACGACCTGTCCGGCTCCATTGACCGAGGCGCTGACGCCATCGAGGGCCGAGATGGCCGTCGCGATGTCCGCGGAGGTCACGCTGCCGGTCACGCTCGTGAGGCTGACCGTCTGCGGTGCGGCGCCATCGACGGCGAGGCGCATCGTCCAGGTCTCACCGACCGGGATGGCGAAGGGGCCGCTGCCCGTCGTCGTCAGAGTCACCGGTGATCCCTGAGCGAACGCTTCCGCGCTCGTCAGCACTTCCGGCAACGGCCCGGTGACGACCTTGGGCAGGTTGCCGACCACGTTGGCCGTGCTGGTTGCCTGCGGATTGAGCATGCTCTGCGTGTCGAGCTGGATCAGCGCACCCGTCGGATCCAGGACGAAGGAGCCCGTGCGCTGATCGATGAGGTTGTTGGCGGCGTCGAGTCCGAAGCTGCCGGCCCGCGTATAGAAATTCTGTGTTCCGTTGCGCACGGCAAAGAACCCGTTGCCCTGCAGGGCGACGTCGAAGACCCTGCCGGTCGACGTGATGCCGCCTTGAGTGAAGCTGCGCGCCGTGCCCGCCACGCGGACACCTTGCCCGATCTGCGAGGGATTGCGTCCGCCGCGGCCAGCGTTGGGACCGGAGGCGTAACTGAGGGTGCGTGCGAACTGGTCGCTGAACACCGCCTGCGAGCCCTTGAAGCCCGAGGTGTTACTGTTCGCGAGGTTGTTACCGATCACGTCGATCCAGGTCTGGTTGGCCTGAAGTCCGCTGAGTGCCGTGTAGAGTGAGCTTGCCATTGCGTATGTCCTTGTGAATCGAGTGGCTGATCAGTTGGTGTTCGAGTTGTCCGACCCTGAGCCGCCGGGCTGCGGCTCCGGTTCCGGTTCCGGCGCATCGCCAAGGATCGTGGTCACGTTGCCAAGCGGTATGTCCTCGCCGTCGATCAGCAGCGTCGCCATGCCGTCCTTGATCTTGACCTGGCTCACCGTGCCGGTGAGCTCCGCTTCCGTCGTGGGATCGATGTACTTGACCTGCTGTCCGATCAGGGCGCTGGACTGAGTCAGCTGCGACATGAGCGCGTTGGACTGCTGCAGCACCGCAAGGCCGAGGATGTTCTCGTTGAGCTGCTGCATCTGCTCGAGACTCGAGAACTGCGCCAGCTGAGCGATGAACTGCTGATTGTCCGTGGGCGCCATCGGATCCTGGTTCTGCAGCTGCGAGACGAGCAGCTTCATGAAGGCGTCCTTGTCCACGTTCGAGGCCGCCTGCTGGCCGGCTGCGGTCGACTGGGTGAGGGCTGCCGTGTCGGAACTGCTGAGGCTGTTGATGTTCATGGCTGTTGAACTCCTTGTTCAGGCGTAGAGATCCACTCCACCGATGCGAGGTGCGAGAATGCGGGCGAGCAGCGCGCTCTGCGTGGCGGCGCTGCCGGAGCGTGCGTCGCGGCGCGAGCCTTGCGACTGTGCCTGCAGCAGCGCTTCCTCGCGCGCCTGCTCGCGGCTGCCGAGGCCCAGCTCCAGATGAATGTCATTGGCCTGGAGGCCCTGTTGCTGCAGCGTGGCGCGCAGTTCGGGCAGGTGACGGTTGAGGGCTTCCAGCGCCTCCGGGCGCTCGGCACGCACAACGGCGCGCAGCTTGTCCTCCTCCATCCGGATCTGGATCATCAGCATCCCCAGTTCCGGCGGCGAAAGCTGGATCACGGCGCTGCGCGTGTTGGCTTGGAGATGCACGCGCATCTGCTGCAGGATGTCAGCCGCGCGCTCCTGTTTCGGCGTCGGATGCTCGGGCTGCGGCTGTGTGGCGGCTTCCGTGCGGGCCGCGCTGGTCTCGGGCGCCTTTTCGGCCTTGGCACTGAGCGCCTCGAGACCGCGCCCGGATGCTTCGACCTGTTGCGCGTCGACCTTCGCTGTCAGCAGCGGGTCCGCGAGTTGCGGATCGACCAGCGGCCCGAAGGCCGCGTCGACCTCCCCCGTCGGGGAGGATGCCGCGTCCGCGAGCTCCGTGGTTTGCGGAAGGGCCAGCAAGGGCTGGCTCTGCTGAGCGTGCGGCTCGACCGCGCTTGCTCCGGCGGCGCTTGCTCCGGCGGCGCTCGGTGAGTTCTGCGAAGCCAAGGGCAGCTGGCCCGGCACCAGCAGATCGAGGCTCGGGTTGGCGGTCATGCCCGACTCGCTCGCCTCATCGCTCGCCGTCGCCGCACCTGATCCGTCGACCTCCGAGGAGGTCCCGCGCCGGGGAGCGGCGGTGGAAGTCGCGGGCTCTTGGGTTGGCTGGCTCTCCTTGCCTTGTGCCTGTCGCTGGGTCCGGCGGCGTGACTGGTTGCGCACCAGGGAGTCGAAGGCGGTCGAGTCCTTCGACGCGGCCTCCGAGCCCTCACCCGGGGGTGTGGTCTGATTTTCGTTCCGGGGAGCGGAAAGGGACGGCCGTCCCGTGCCGGACGGCCGCCCACTTGCTTCCAAGGAACGGAGACTCGCTGAGTGCTCCATCGCCGGCCTTGTAGCAAGCGGCTGGCCAAGCCCGCGGGTTGACACTAACTATATGTGGAATAATGACTTACGAAACGGACGGTGGCGGGCCTTGGAGCCGGCCTGGGCAGCCTTTTCCTGACTCCGCCGGGAGATTGCTTCCAGGTGCGAACAAAAAGACCGCCCCCCTCGTCCGTTGCGTGTCAGCGAATTCCTGTACGGAAAAAGCCTCGAAAGCGCATTCCTAGTGACCCCGAGTCGGGGGCCTTCGGGGTAGCCTTCCTACAGGATTTCTGGCGCCAGATTCCAAACACTCCGTCCGTCGGTCCGGTCCCGGTCGCTCCGGCACCCGTCCCACCGTCTCTGAACGCGTTCCACTTCATGAAGTTGCTCAAGCTCATCGCTTCGTTCCTGCTGCTGGGTCTGCTGGCTGGCTCCTCGGCCGCGCAGCACGCCCAGACCGCCGCCGTCGTCCAACAACCCGGCAACCCCAACCGCGTCTGGGTTTGCAACAAGGACAACGGAACCGTGGCCGTCATCGATGTGCCCTCGGGGCTGATCGTGGCGGAGATCCCGGTCGGCGTCCACCCGCGCGCGCTCGCCTTCAACGCGGCGGGCAACCGGGTCTTCGTCGCCAACCAGCGCGGCAATGTGCCGATCGACCGCAACTTCGTCACGCCGTTCAACGGCACGGAGCTGCGGGGCACGATCAGCGTCATCGATGTCGGCTCGCTGAGCGTCACGAGCACGCTCTCGAACGTCGGCGTCGAGCCGGTCGCTCTGACCGTTTCGCCCAACGGCAAGTTCCTCGTGGTCTGCGGCACTCGCAGCGCGACACTGAAGTTCTACGACGCGAACACGCTCGCCCCGCTGTTCACGTTCCAGTATCTGCGCGATCTCAACAAGATCCCCGCGCCCTTCACGATCGCCGATGTGGACGCCAACCGCGACGGCCTCGCCGATGTGGGTGACCCGCGCGGCTTCGTCCTTCGTTCGGACAACACGCGCCTGTACGTGACGCACCACAAGTCGCCGTACATCTCGGTCGTGGACCTGACGCTCAATGCCGGCGGACTCCCGACGGCCGCGACGCTGACCAAGAAGATCAACACGGACGACTATGCGTTCGACCCCGTGCTCAACCCCGCCAGAGTCCAGATCCTGAAGAGCCAGGGCAAGCCGCGCTTCCTCGAGAACATCGCGCTTTCGCCTGATGGGACGCGGGCCGTGATCCCGCACGTGCTGCACAACGTCAACCACGACGTGGGCCACAATTTCGGACCGGCTCTCGACGGGGATTATGCCAACCGCGTCTACCCCGCGCTGACCGTGCTCGATACGGTCACCAACAGCTACGGTCAGACCGGCGACAACTCGCGCCGCCTGCACAACGAGCTCTCGGACACCAAGACTCCGGCTGAGTTCGTGCCCTTCGGTCGCGGCAAGCGCATGAGCAGCGGCAACATCCCGACGCTGGGCGCCTCCGGCTCGCCGATCCCCGGCCAGCCGATCACCTTCCTCATCTCCGGCATGCTGCCGGGCCAGACCGCCAAGCTCCTGCTCGGCCAGACACAAACGAGCCTCAACCTGGGCAGCGCGGGAACCCTCCTGCTGGCCCCGCGCCTCAGCGTGCGCATGACGGGCAACACGGCGACCTACACCATTCCCGCGTCGCTGACGAACTTCGTCGGCCTCGCGCAGGTGCTGGTGTCCGATCCGCTCACCGGCGAACAGGCGCTCTCCACCGGACTCAAGTTCGTCACGGGCGCTCAGGGTTACGGCCTCAACAAGATGGGCTACCGCGCGGGCCAACCCGGCACGGTCGCCTACAGCCCCTCGGGCGATCAAGTGCTGATGCTCAACCGCGGCTCGGAGGATCTCTTCCTGTACAAGACCGCGGGCAACAACATGGAGCTGCAGTGCGTCTACCCGCCGCGCCACAACTTCCAGGCCCGTACACCTTTCGACATGACCACCGGCATCGGCGATCTGCCGCTGAGCATGACCGTGGTTCCGGATCTGAGCACGCCGCAAGATGACGCGCGCGTCTACATCATCAACGAAGTTTCGCGCAGCCTCTCGATGCTGCGCGTGGACTGGGCGACGGGCACCATCCACAAGCTCAAGGATCAGGTTCCCACCCACCAGGGCCCCGACGCCCTGACCCTCGACCAGCGCATCGGTCAGGAACTGTTCGAGGATGCCTCCCGTCCGCAGACGGCCGGAAACTTCAACAACTCCTGCGCGTCCTGCCACTTTGATGGCGGCGAAGACGGCAACGTCTGGCAGCGTCCCGCCGGTCCGCGCAGCACGATGCCGGTCTACGGCGGCGCGCTCGGCACGGGCCTGATCCTGTGGAAGGGCGTGCGCCTCAACCTCGGCGAAACGGGCCCGATGTTCCTCGGAGAGAACGGCGGCAACGGCAACTTCACGGATGCCGAGCAGGCTGGTCTGCGTGCTTACCACGAGATCATCCCCTTCCCGCTGAACCCCAACCTCAACCCGATCGGCAGCACCTACACTTCGCTCGCCGCTCTGGGCAAGGACCTCTACTTCGGCAACAACGACACGGGTCTCAACCCGACGCTGCGCCACGCCGGTTGCGCGACCTGCCACCCGGACGCCGAGACCAACGCCTTCAACTTCCCCGGCCCGCGCCTCTACACGGTCGACTTCCTCAACCCGATCCTCACCAACGGGGAGAACCTCGGGAACGTGGACCCCTCCTGCTTCTCGCTGCGCGAGAACATCGTCGCGGTCAACATCCGCAACGTGAACTCGGGCGCCGACGTCGATCAGGACGGCATCCCCGGACCGGACATCGACCGCAACAACGACGGCTACGATGACCGCGAGAGCTACGCCGTGATGTACCCCGACGGCCACGACGATTTCCGTCGCGACGACGGCAACAGCTACCTCTGCCCCTGCGATCCGGTCAACGACCCCAACTGCGATGCGCAGAACCCCTTCATGCTGTTCGCCCGCGCCCCGCAGGCCTTCAGCGTTCCGCAGAAGCTGGGCGTGCTGGGCACGGCCCCGTACTTCCACGATCACACCAGCTACTCGCTGCGCCACCTGTTGGATCCCGCTGCGCAAGTCTCGAGCCCGATCTACGGCTCGCCGGCCTACACGGCCTTGGGCGAGGCTCCCTACGTCAGCGTGCAGAAGCACTTCAACGAAGTGCACGACCTGCGCGGGCACGAACAGTTTGTTCAGGGCGCTTCGAAGGTTCAGGTGACGCTGGTCTCCGGAACCAACATCGACAACGACATCGAGGCGATCCTCGCCTACATCTCGTCGCTGTGAGAAACCAGCAACCGCGCGTAAAGCGCGGTTGATAGGAGAGCGCCGCGGAACAAACCGCGGCGCTTTCTTGTTTTCAGGCTCGCGTGCTCAACTCCGCGCTGCCGTCGGTCCTCCCGACGATGCGCGTGTGGGCAAGTCCCAGAAAGAGCCCGGTCTCGACGATGCCCGGGATCGAGCGCAGGGCTCGGTCCAGCGCTTCGGGGTCGGTGATCCCCTCCGCGAAGCGGCAGTCGAGTATCGCGTTGCCATTGTCCGTCCGGAAGGAAGCGCTGCCCGCGCGCCTCTCGACCGGCTCGCAGCCCAGCGCCGCGATCCGGCGTGCCACGCTCGGCAAGGCGAAGGGCACAACCTCGACCGGCAGCGCGAAGCTCGTGCCGAGCCGCTTCACGCACTTGTTCTCCGTCACGACGATGACGACTTGCCTGGCGAGGCTCGCCACCACCTTCTCGCGCAGCAAGGCGCCACCGCCGCCCTTGATCATGCGAAACTGCGGATCGATCTCGTCCGCGCCATCGATCGCCAGATCGAGTTGCTCCACGGCGCCGAGTTCGATCAGCGGGATGCCCCACGCCAGCGATTTTCTCTCGGTCTCGAGCGAGGTGGGCACCCCGCGCACGCGGAGACCCTCCTCACGGATGCGCTCCGCCAGCCGCTGAAGCACGAAGTGCACCGTCGAACCGGTGCCGAGCCCCAGGCACATGCCCTCGCGCACCAGATCCGCTGCTTTTCGACCGGCCACGCTCTTGGGGTCGTTCATGGCCGCATCTTGCCTTGCGGACACGGTCTCTGGAAGCGCGGCGATCGGGAGTGTATATTGAGATTCAGTCTCAAAATGAACCTGACACTCACCGAGCTGCGCGCCGGAGAATCGGCGCGCCTGCTGAACATCCGCGCCCAAGGCTCCTTCCGCCGCCGGCTGATGGAGATGGGCCTGCTTCCCGGAACGGTGGTGCGCGTGGTGCGCAGCAGTCTCGTCAGCGATCTCGTGGAGCTGGAGGTGCGCGGCATGTTCCTCAGCCTGCGACGCGAGGATGCGAACACGCTGGAAGTGGTGCGCTCATGACCCGCATCGCGCTGGCTGGGAATCCCAACGCGGGCAAGACAACGCTCTTCAACCGGCTGACAGGCTCGGACCAGAAGGTCGCGAACTACTCCGGAGTGACCGTGGAGATCGCGGAAGGCGCCTTCGTGCTCCCGCGTTCGGGCTCGGTGACGATTCTGGACGTTCCCGGCTGTCACTCGCTCGCGGCGCGCAGCCGGGAGGAGGAGTTGGCGATCCAGGCCATCGCCGGACTGCCGCCTTTCGCGGCGCCCGACCTGACCGTTCTGGTGCTCGACGCCACCCAGCTCGCCCGCAGCCTCTATCTGGCGCTGCAGGTGCTGGAGCTGCCCGGTCGGGTGGTGCTCGCGCTCAACATGACCGACCTGCTCGCCGAGCGCGGTCTGGAGATCGACGTCCGAGCTTTGGAGCGCGAGCTGGGCGTCCCGGTGGTCGCGATTTCCGCGCTCCGCAACCGCGGCCTCGACGAGCTGCGCGCGGCCATGGATCGCTGCCTGCGCGATGAACAGCCCGGCTCGCGCCCGAACCTGCAGGATCCCCCTGCCGTCGTCGCCGCTCTGGACCAACTGCGCCCGCACCTGCCGGCGAGCTGGAATCCCGGCGCACCTGCCCGCGCGCGGGCTTTGTCGCGCTGGGCGCTGCTTTCGCTGGATGCGCGGGACGAGCTGGCGGGCATTCCCTCCGAATTGCGCACGCTGGCGGAGCGGCTGCGCGAGGCCGGCCAGCTGGACGAAGTGCTGATCCGGGCGCGCTACGACTGGATCGACGAACGGCTGCCGCGTTTCCTGACCGCGAAGCGGGCCGGCAAGCGCTCGCTGACCGAGCGCGTCGACGCCGTGCTGCTCAATCCAGCTCTGGGCTTCGCGCTGTTCCTGCTGATGATGGCCGTGATTTTCCAGTCGCTGTTCAGCTGGTCCGATCCGGCGATCGGCGCGATCGAAGGCCTGTTCGCTTCGCTGAGCGCCTGGTGCGAGAACGTCCTGCCCGAAGGCGTCGTGCGCGACTTCCTGATCGGCGGGGTGATCGCGGGCGTGGGCAGCATCGTCGTCTTCTTGCCGCAGATCCTGCTGCTGTTCCTGTTCATCGGGATTCTGGAAGACACCGGCTACATGGCACGCGTCGCCTTCCTGATGGACCGCATCATGCGTCTGTTCGGACTCTCCGGACGCGCGTTCGTTCCGATGCTCTCGGGCTACGCATGCGCAGTGCCGGCGATCCTTGCCACGCGCACCATGGAACGCGCGCGCGATCGCTACCTCACCATGATGGTCATCCCGCTGATGACCTGCTCGGCGCGGCTGCCGGTCTACACGCTGATCATCGCCACACTCTTTCCGGCCAGCGTCGTGCTCGGGTTCCTGCCCGTGCAGGGGCTGCTGATGGTCGCGATGTATCTCTTCAGCACGCTGATGGCTCTCGTCGCCGCGGCGGTGCTCTCGCGAACGGTGCTCAAGGGCAAGAGCCTGCCTCTGATTCTCGAACTGCCCGCCTACAGGCTGCCGCACTGGGGCGGGATCCTGCGCATGATGCTCCAGCGCTCCCGCGCCTTCCTGTCACAGGCAGGCGGCATCATTCTGGTGTGCTCGATCGTGCTGTGGGCGCTGCTCGTGATTCGCTCGCCATGGGCTCCACCGGCGCAGGCGGAGCTTGCGCAGCAAGGCGCAGAAGCGGTGCGAGCCGAAGAGCTGCGCTCCAGCCTCGCCGGACAGATGGGCCATGCCATCGAACCGCTGATCGAACCGCTGGGCTTCGATTGGAAGGTTGGGGTCGGCCTGATCGGGGCCTTCGCGGCCCGTGAGGTGTTCGTCAGCACGATGGGAGTCGTCTACGGCGTCGGCGCGGAGGTCGACGAGGAGTCGGCGACGCTGCGCGAGAAGATTCAGAGCGAGAAGCGCAGCGACGGAACACCGCTGTACACGCCGCTGATGGGGCTCTCCTTGATGGTGTTCTTTGCGCTGGCTTGCCAGTGCATGAGCACGCTGGGCGCTGTGTACCGCGAAACCAGGAGCCTCAAGTGGCCGCTTTTTTTGTTCGCGTACATGACCGCGCTGGCCTGGGTAGCGAGCTTTGCGGTGTATCAGGGCGGACGCGCGCTCGGCTGGGGCTGAGTCAGGTTCCCGTCAGGAACTTCAGGAAGTCCTTCTCGCCCAGGATGCCGT
>Ga0172372_10000241_pt1 | contig 85042 bp, 73 predicted proteins | sample LakKiv5m_2_FD_114544 | JGI IMG/M metagenome (GOLD analysis project Ga0172372, IMG submission 114544) | Freshwater microbial communities from Kabuno Bay, South-Kivu, Congo - kab_092012_9.5m | ecosystem: Environmental > Aquatic > Freshwater > Lake | place: Democratic Republic of the Congo... | reverse complement strand
TCGTGCAGCTGAGCACCAAGTATTCGTGCTGGCTCGATGGCAAGGGCAGTGGCAGCTGCCTGGTTGAGGCTCCGGCCGCAGCCAGCAACGTGCAGCACAACGCTCCGTTGCCGAACTGACCAATAACGTGAACGGCGGCGAACCGGGTATCGCGAGATGCCGGGTTCGTCGCCCGACACGAGCGGGTTGAAGGCATTCAAGGCGGGGTATCCCGCAGCGCTTGACGGGGAACAGTCATGGCAATGCTCAATTTCGAAAAAAAGTACCGCATCAGAGGCGGAACTCTGGTCGGCGGCGACCTGTTCGACTTCTGGATAGGCGCCTTCTACGTCGGATTCTTTGGTGTCACGGCGGCGTTTTTTTCGCTGCTTGGCACCGCTTTGCTGGTGTACGGGGCGGCGATCGGCCCGACTTGGAACCTTTGGCAGATCAGCATCGCACCGCCCGACCTCAGTTATGGTCTCGGGCTTGCGCCGTTGCATGAGGGTGGCCTGTGGCAGATCGTGACGATCTGCGCGATCGGCGCCTTCGTGTCTTGGGCGCTGCGCGAGGTGGAAATCTGCCGCAAGCTAGGTATGGGGTTTCACGTGCCGGTGGCGTTCGGTAGCGCCATCCTCGCCTACGTGACGCTGCAGGTCGTGCGTCCGGTACTGCTCGGTGCCTGGGGTCACGCCTTTCCCTACGGCATCTACAGTCACCTCGACTGGGTGTCGAACGTGGCGTACCAGTATCTGCACTTTCACTACAACCCCGCGCACATGGTGGCGGTGACGTTCTTCTTCACGACGGTGCTGGCGCTAGCACTGCACGGCTCGCTCGTGCTCTCGGCGCTCAATCCGAAGAAGGGCGAGGTGGTCAAAGGCGCGGAACACGAAAACACGTTCTTCCGCGACAACATCGGCTACTCGATCGGCACGCTCGGCATTCACCGCTTCGGTTTGTTGCTCGCGATCAATGCGGGTGTCTGGAGCGCGATCTGCATCGTGATCAGCGGGCCCTTCTGGACGCGTAGCTGGACCGACTGGTGGGCCTGGTGGCTCAACCTCCCGATCTGGACTTGAGGTGCGCACACATGGCTGAATATCAAAATATCTTCACGCGTGTGCAGGTCGCTGCACCGCACTATCCGGGTGTTCCCCACGATCCGCGCGGTGTTTGGGTGCGCGGCGTCAAGGCGAGCGCCAACTACTGGCTCGGCAAGATCGGCGATGCGCAGATCGGACCGTTCTATCTCGGCAGCACCGGGGTGGCGTCCATTCTTTGTTTCATCATCGCCTTCGAGATCGTCGGCCTCAACATGCTGGCTTCGGTGAACTGGAATCCCCTGCAGTTCGTCCGTCAGTTGTTCTGGCTCGCACTCGAACCACCGGCGCCGCAGTACGGTTTGCGTTTGCCGCCCCTGAAGGACGGCGGTTGGCACCTGATGGCGGGGTTCTTCCTCACCATGTCGGTGCTGCTGTGGTGGGTGCGCACCTACAATCTGGCGCGCAAGCTCAAGCTGGGTACCCATACGGCCTGGGCGTTCGCCTCGGCGATCTTCTTGTTTTTGGTACTCGGCTTCATCCGCCCGGTACTGATGGGCAGTTGGTCGGAGGCTGTGCCTTACGGCATCTTCGCGCACCTTGACTGGACGGCGGCGTTCTCGCTGCGCTATGGGAATCTGCTCTACAACCCGTTCCACGCGTTGTCGATCGTGTTCCTGTATGGCTCTGTGCTGCTGTTCGCGATGCACGCCGGCACCATCATGGCGGTCAGTCGCTTTGGCGGCGAGCGCGAGGTGGAGCAGGTGCTTGATCGTGGTACGGCCTCGGAGCGTGCGGCACTTTTCTGGCGCTGGACCATGGGCTTCAACGCCACCATGGAATCCGTGCACCGTTGGGCTTGGTGGTTCGCCGTGCTCTGCACCCTCACGGGTGGCATTGGCATCCTGCTTACCGGCACCGTGGTCGACGATTGGTACCTGTGGGCGGTGAAGCACGGCGTGGCGCCGAGCTATCCCACCACCTTCGAACCGCTGCCTGATCCGGCACTCACTTCGGGAGCCGCACAATGAAAATTCACATGCGATTGATCGCGGCACTCACTGTGCTCGGCATCCTCGCCGGCTGCGGTGAACGTCCGCCCATCGAAACGGAGCAACTGGGCTATCGCGGCACCGGCATGGAGCAGAACCGCAATCCGCGGCTGCTCGCGCAGGTCGTGGCTGCGAATCAGCCAGGCAAGATCGATCCGCCGGCGGATGCCAGCGGACCGCTCGCCAAGGACATCTACCAGAACGTGCAAGTGCTCTCCGATCTGTCGATCGGCGAGTTCACGCGCGTGATGCTGTCGATGACCGAGTGGGTTGCGCCAGCCGAAGAAAAGAACTGCACGTATTGCCACAACGGCGAGAACTACGCCGATGAGAGCAAGTACACCTATCAGGTGGCGCGCAGCATGCTGAAGATGACACGCGACATCAACAGCAACTGGAAGGACCACGTCAAAGATACGGGTGTGACTTGTCACACCTGTCATCGTGGCGGTCCCGTGCCGGCGTACGTCTGGTTCACGGATCCGGGTGCGGGTCGCGAGAATGCCTTCGTCGGCACTCGCGCCGGTCAAAACTCGGCGGTGACGGGGCTTGGCATCACGACCATCGGCCACTCGAGCCTGCCGTACGATCCATACTCGCCCTACCTGCTCGGCGATTCGCCGATCCGTGTGGAAGGTCCGACCGCGTTGCCAACCGGTAATCGCGCTTCGATCAAGCAGGCGGAGTGGACGTATTCGCTGATGGTGCACATGTCGAACTCGCTCGGCGTCAACTGCACGTACTGCCACAACACTCGTGCTTGGTCGAACTGGGAGCAGAGTCGGCCGCAGCGTGCGGTCGCTTGGCACGGTATCCAGATGGCGCGCAATCTGAACAACGCCTATCTGGTACCGCTCACCGACGTGTTCCCGGCCAATCGCAAGGGGCCGCTTGGTGATGTGGCAAAGATCAATTGCCAGACCTGTCACCAGGGCGCCTACAAGCCGTACTTCGGCGAGAGCATGGCCAAAGAATATCCCGAATTGCAGGGACCGAAGGCGATGCCCGTCGTGGATCCGGCGGCGGCGACTGGCGATGCTGCTTCGGCAGCGGTACCGGTGACGCCTGCAGCCGCCCCCGTGGCTGCGCCCGCGCCGCCTGCCCCGTCGAAGGCTGCGCCCGCGGTCGCTCAGCGCGCCGGCAATGTGGCGATCGCTTCGGTGACGCCGCCGCTCTCGGCGGGTGGCGGACGCTGATCCGTCGCGCGCCGGTGCGAGAGGCGATGGCGGTGAACGTATTGCTCGCCCAACCCCGCGGCTTTTGCGCGGGGGTGGCGCGGGCGATCGAAATCGCTGAACGTGCACTGGCCATGCACGGTGCGCCGGTGTACGTGTTCCACGAGATCGTCCACAACGGACATGTGGTGGGCGATCTTGCGGCGCGTGGCGCCATCTTCGTCGAAGATATCGCGGATATCCCGCAGGGTGCCGTCACCGTATTCAGCGCCCACGGCGTCTCCACCGCCGTCGTGGAAGCGGCTCGCGCACGCGACTTGAAGGTCATCGATGCCACCTGTCCGCTCGTGACCAAAGTTCATTTGCAGGCACAACGCTATTCGCAGCGCGGCTACACCATCGTGGTGGTCGGTCACGCGGGGCACGAAGAGGTCGAGGGCACGCGCGGTTCGGTTGCCGGGCCCGTGCATGTGGTCGGTACGCTCGAAGAAATCGCGGCGCTGCCGATGCGACGCGACGATCCGGTGGCTTATGTCACGCAGACCACGCTGTCGATGGACGATACGCGTGATCTCATCGCTGCACTCGAGCGGCGCTACCCGGAGATCGTGGGACCCGGGTTGGAAGACATCTGTTACGCGACCATGAATCGTCAGCGTGCCGTGCAACAGTTGGCGCGGCGTGTCGACCTTGTGATCGTGGTCGGCGCGCACAACAGCTCCAACTCGAATCGTCTGCAGGAAGTCGCTGCTGATCATGGTGTGCCCGCCTGGCTGGTCGAGGACGAGAGCGACGTACAGGCGATCTGGCTCGAGGGCGTGCGCGATGTCGGTGTGACCGCGGGCGCTTCCACCCCGGAGTATCTGGTGCGCAGGGTCTGCGAGCGCTTGGCGGAGTTCGGTGCCGGGACGGTGCGTGAGCTTCCGGGTCTCGCCGAGACGATCCGCTTTCGCTTGCCCGAAGGGCTGCGTCAGACCGCCTGAGGCGGTATCTTCGCTAGCCGAGTTGGCTGCGCGTCAGCAGTCGCAACACCCCGTTGAACATCGCATTGTCGCGCAGGCGCAAGGGACGCTTGCCGCGCGTACGCTGCGCCTCGAGCAGGGCGCAGTGTCGCGCGATGGCGTCAAAGATTCCGGGAACATCCAAGCCCGCATCCTGCAGGCACTGTTCGCGGGTTCCGTGCTCGAGCAGTCGATCGGGTAGCCCGAGCCGCAACAGCGGAATCTCGAGGCCCTGCGAGGCGAGGAACTCGGCGACGGCAGAGCCGGCGCCACCCGCCACGGCGTTTTCTTCGAGGGTCACGAGCACGTCGTGCTGCGCGGCGAGTTCGAGGATCAGCGTTTCATCGAGCGGCTTGACGTAGCGCATATTGGCGACGCTGGCATCGATGATGTCGGCGACCTCATGCGCGGTGTCGGCGATGGTGCCGAAGGCGAGCAAGGCGATACCGGATCCACGGCGCAGCAGCTCACCGCGGCCGACGGGCAGTGCGCGGGGCAGCGGCTGGTCGGCCGCCGAAAGCCCGCGGGCTGCGGTGCGCGGGTAGCGCAAGGCGCAGGGGCTGCCGAGTTCGACGGCTGTACGCAGCATGGCGCGGAGCTCGGCGCCGCTCGCCGGGGTCATGAGGGTGAGATTCGGCACGCAGCGCAGATAACTCAGATCGAGACTGCCGTTATGGGTTGCGCCATCGGGACCCACGAGCCCGGCGCGATCGATGGCAAAGGTCACCGGCAGACCCTGCAGACAGACATCGTGCACGAGCTGATCGAAGGCGCGCTGCAGAAAGGTCGAATAGATCGCGACGATCGGCCGCAAGCCCTGCGTGGCGAGACCCGCCGCGAACGTCACCGCATGCTGCTCGGCGATGCCGACATCGTGATAGCGCTCGGGAAATTGCCTCGCAAACGCAACCAGGCCCGAGCCTTCGCGCATCGCGGGCGTGACGACCGTGACGCGCGGATCCTCGGCGGCGAGATCGCAGACGCTGTCACCGAAGACTTGCGTATAGGTGATCGGCGCGGCCTTGCCTGCGGTGATGCCGGTGGCAAGATTGAACGGCGTGACGCCGTGATATTTGATCGGATCGGCTTCGGCGGCCTCATAGCCCTTGCCCTTCACGGTGACTACATGCAGCAGCCGGGGGCCCGGTTGATCCCGCACCGCCTGCAGCGCTGCGAGCAGCGCGTCGAGATCATGGCCGTCGACCGGGCCGTGATAGCTGAAGCCGAGCGCGGCGAAGAAACCGCGGGCGTCTTCGGCCGGGGCACGACCCTGGCTCGTCAAGCGCTGCGACAACGCGCCAACGTTCTCGGAAATCGACATGCCATTGTCGTTCAGCACAACCAGCAGATCGGCACCGATGCCGCCGGCGTGATCGAGGGCTTCGAAAGCGAGACCTGCGGTGAATGCGCCATCGCCGATCACGGCGACGGCCCGCTTGCGCAGTCCTTGCTGCTTCGCGGCGCAAGCCATGCCAAGGGCTGCACTGATCGAAGTGCTCGAGTGACCCGCGCCGAAGGCATCGAAACGACTCTCGTCGCGCTTCAGGAATCCCGAGATGCCCGAGCGTTTGCGGATGCCGCGCAAGGCATCGCGTCGACCGGTAAGGATCTTGTGCGGATAGCACTGGTGACCGACGTCCCAGACGAGCTCATCGTGCGGCGTGTCGAGGCAATAGTGCAGGGCGATCGACAATTCCACGGTGCCGAGGCCCGAGGCAAGGTGTCCGCCCGAGTCAGCGACCGACTCGAGCAAAAAATTCCGTAATTCTTCGGCAAGCGGCTCCAGCGCTTCGACAGGCAGTACGCGTAACTGCGCTGGCTCATCGATGCCGGCGAGCAGGGAATGGCGGGTCGGTGATCTCATGAAGACTCCCGGGGAACGTGCATGCAGTCAGGACGAAGAGCGCCGGTTGGCGAGACTCCAGCGCCACAAGGCTTCGGCGGGCACTGGCAGGATCATCAGCAGGTGTTCGAGGGTGGCCAGCGCCGCGAGCGTGCCCAAAATGGTGGCGGCCGCGGCGCCGTGCGCCGACTCGGCGGCGAGGGCCACGTTGCCGAAGTGGATGCTGAGCAGCACGCCGAGCAGCAAGGACACGGGCATCAGCGGGTTCATGCGACGCTGGCGCATGAAATCGAGCAAATGTTGCAGGTGCGGCGGGAAAAAGCCTTCGCCGAGGTTGCGCACACCGAGAAAAAGATTGAGTTTCGCGCTGCTGCGCATCAACCACAGCAGCAACAGCACCGAGAGCGCCAGATCGTTGGCGCCGCCCACCGTGGTGATCGCGACGACCAGCACGGTGGCTATGATCAGCAGCTCATGCCAAAGAATGGCGGCAAGTGCGGCGGCGGCACGGGCAAAGAAACCCTGCGACACGAGGCGCGTCGAGCCGTCGCTGCGGCGCGCGGCGAGACCGGTGACTCTGCCGGTCAGAAAGGTGACTTCGATCCAGCTCCATACGGCAAGTGCCGCAAGCAGCGCAGTCATCGCCGAGTTGCCGGTGGTCACATCGCGCAACATCACGATCGCCGCGAGGCCGCCAAGACCGATCAAGGAAAAAACCTGCAGTAGTCCTCGATAACGCTGCGGATGACCCACGATCATGCGCGCGATCACCGCCGTCGAGCCCCACCACAAGAGCAGGGTTAGCAACAGCGGGGCGACATGGGCCTGCCAGCTCATGCGCGGCGCCCGAAGCGACGGTCAGCGCGGGGTCGAAGACGCATGCGTCTCGCCCTGTTGCCAGATGTTGGCGAAGGTCCGTGCGTTGTCGCTACCGAAGACATCGAGGTTGATCGATGTGCCGGTGGCGGTATCGGTGATCAGCAGCCGTCCGTCGCGCAGACGGGAAAGACGATACGGCGCATCAGGATCGCTACCGGTGAGTTTGCGACCACGGGAGAGGCCGCGCATCACGCCGGTGACGAAACCGGCCTTGTCGGCGTTGATCGTCTCGAGGCGGGTGCCATCGGCAAGGATCGGCATGACCGCGCCATCTTCGAGAGTACGCAGGCGGACCTCATGGCTCGAAACGATGATCGCCGTATCGTCGATGCCGGTTTGCGGCAGATCATCGCCCAAAGCCACGAGAGCTATCGCGGCAAGCACCAGCAAGCCTGCCGACAGCAGCAAGGGCCGCGGCAGATCCTGAGTGTGCTCGCCGCCCGTCAAGTCGACGCTCCCACGGCACGCCCCAGCGTATCGGCAACTTGCCGCGCATCGGGCAGATTGCGCAGCGTCGGCTGTGGTCGCGTGATGTGCCACGAACGCACATGCGGCCAGAGCCAAAGATAAGACACGCGCTGGTCACGCACGGTTTGCAAGGCGATGTCGCCCGTGCCGTCGGCGCGCATGCGCAGATTGGCCGACTCGATCGCCTTGAACGGCAGGTTGATCGTGCTCTCGAGCGCGACGCCCTGACGGATCACCACCCGACGATTGGTGATGGTATACACCGTGGCGCGTGCTGCGAGTGCAGCGATCCCGGTAACGATCGCCAAACAGACTGCCGAGAAAGCGGCAGGACCCACGCAACCCTGCAGCGCCTCGCCGAGCGTGCTGCCGTTCCACAGCAGCCAAGCAGCGCGCGCCATCACGATCGCCGCGAAATACATGGTGAGCTGTCTGACCCGATAAGCATCGAGAGCGAGGGAGCGCCACGAGGGCGCCCCCTGCCACAGTATCCGCTCGCCGGGCGGCAGCATCGCCGGCAGACCGCGGACCGGCTCGCTGTCGTACTCGCTGTATGTGGCGCGCATCACCATGGCGTCAGATCAGCGATTCGCTGCGAGAGGGGACGGCATAGAGGTGACCGCTTGCGTAGTACGCGCAAATGCGATCTTCCTCGAGCTTGGTGATCTGCTCGTTGCTCGCGATCCCCGGAACGCTCGCAAATTGCGCCGCCGTGATCGAGACCACTTTGACCTTGCGATTCGCCGCATCGTAGCGCACGAAGCCCGAAGGCAGCAGCACGTTGCGAGCGCCGCCGGCGAGCTTCACTTCGAGATAGCGAATTTGCGGCTCGGCGCGATCGACCCAAAGTTCGACTACTTCGCCCGCAGCGGCACCGTCTAGTCCGCACACCGTCATGCCGCGCGGATCTGGATCGCGTGCTTCGACGCTCCAGCCGGCCGCGAGCCGCATCGGCACGATCATCGCGGAGCCGTCGATCATGCGCTCGGGGACATTGGCGCGTTCGGCATAGGCCGCCGGACCCACGCCATCGGTCATGGGGTTGCCGGTCGGCTCGAGTGGTGCACCAACATCCGGTCCGTAACGGTCATCGGAACCGAGCTGACGCGCGGCGATCGGCCGGCGATCGGCGCGCGCCGGATCCGGCACGGACACGCTGCTGCCATCGGCGAGCAGGAAGGTCTTGGGGCAGGGGACGCCGGGCAGACCTTCGACGGTCTCGGGATTACCCTGACGATCGACGCGATGCGTGTCGAGCGGATAACCCTCGCGCTTATCCTCGCGGTGCAGATACCAAATCAGACCAGCAAAGAAAACCCAGAAACCGTAGAGCGCAATTTGCGCGGTATCCGTGTATTCGAGAAAGCTCATGTCATCGTCCTCCTTGAAGCCTCAATCAACCTCGAACAAGAAATCAGCTCAAAAATATCCACGTCTCAAGTCACGTCTCAGCCGGGTAATTCCGCCAGCCCCAGGCGAGGTCCCTCGGTGGACGCCGTGTCGCGTGCGCGCAAGCGGGCGAGCGGACCGACCGCCACCAGCGCCGCGAACAGCAGCGCAATTTCCAGGTGATAGACGAATAGATAACCCGTGGCCGGCGATTCCAGCGCCACACCGAGAGCGCCGCTCGTCGCGAGATCGCCGATGATGTTGGCCGCCGCACCGCCGCCCGCGATCGCGAGTCCTGCCGCCGTCGCCTGAACGGCACCCCAGGCACCGAGCGCAAGTCCGTTGTCGTTCTTGCTGAGTGCCATGGCCGCGAGCAGCGTGCCGACCGAGAACAGCCCGCCGCCAAAACCGATTAACACGGCGCCGAATCGGAACAAGCCCGCCGAGCCGACGGGCTCGGCGAACACCACTGCAGCAAACGCGAACACACCGACCAGCGCGCCGATGGCGGCGACCCGCAGCGGATCGGCGCCGCGCCGCAGGCCGCGCGCAGACAGCCAGAAAGCCACCAATGCGCCGCCCGCAGAAAGGGCGGTGAGTAGACTCGTTGCGCCCACCGGCATCTGCAGGATCTGCCCACCGTAAGGTTCGAGCAGCACATCTTGCATGCTGAACGCCGCGGTGCCGAAGCCCACGGTGGCGAGCAAGCGGCGCGTTTGCGGCGGTGCGGTGAACTTTCGCCACGCGAGCGAGAAGCGCTCTTCAGACGGCGGCTCCTGCAAGCGCGCCGTGTTGCGCGGTTCCTGTTTCCACAAGGCGATGACGTTGAGCGCGAGCGTGACGACGGCGGCGCCCTGAATGGTTTGGATCAGCCGCAACGGTGAGAACTCGCCGCTCAACAACCAACCAAAAGCAGCCGAGCCGCCCACCATGCCGAGCAGCAGCATCACGTACATCAAAGCAACCACGCGCGGACGAGACTCGCGCGGAGCGAGATCAGTCGCGAGCGCGAGCCCTGCGGTCTGCGTCGAGTGCAGACCGGCGCCCACCAGCAGGAAGGCGAGGGCGGCCCCAATCTGTCCGACTTCTACGGATCCGCGACCTTCGCCGCTCAGTACGAGCAGGGCGAACGGCATGATGCCGAGACCGCCGTACTGCAAGAGCGTGCCGAACCAGATGTAGGGGACCCGACGCCAGCCGAGCACCGAGCGGTGCTGGTCCGAGTGATAGCCCATGAAGGCGCGGAACGGCGCGAACAGCAGCGGCAGCGCGATCATTGCCGACACGAGCCACGCGGGCACGTTGAGTTCGACGATCATCACGCGATTGAGCGTGCCGTTGAGCAGTGCGAGCGCCATGCCGACCGACACCTGGAAAAGCGACAGGCGCAGCAGACGCTGCAGCGGCAGCCCCGGGCTCGCCGCATCGGCGAACGGCAAAAACCGCGAGTCGATGACGAAGCGGGGTCGTGCGCTCATGCATCGACCATCCGCGTGGACTCCAGCGGCAACTCGGCGCCAGTGCGTGCTTGCTGCGCTGCAGCGCTCGTCTTGCGCGCGAGGCGCAGCTTGTAGAAAAACTGCGCGGCGTTGATGACGTATGCGGCATAAGCAATCAGCGCGAGCCACATCTGCTCGTGCAGCGTGAGCGCATCCGTCAAAAACGCGTAGAGATAAGCCGTGTGCAAGGCGATGACGGCCATGCTGACCACGTCTTCCCAGAAAAAGCTCGGCGCGAACAGCCACACACCGAAAACTTTCTTTTCCCAGATCGCGCCGGTGACCATGATGGCGTAGAGGAAGCCGGTCTTGATGATCACCGAGATCGTCGCGGCCTCGGCACCGACACCGCTCTGCAGGAAGCGCAGCACCAACCAAAGACTGATCAGACAGGCGAGCAGTTGCAAGGGCGCAAGTACCCCCTGAACGATCGTCCAAGGGGAGCGGTCCCGCCGGATCCTCTCCTCGGGGGTGTAAAGCGCACGGCCTGCGGGGGCCGACGATGATGCGGACATGGGCGTGCTCGCGCCATTATAGAAGAATCGCCCCGAATCTATGCAAGGGTGGGCAGTATGTCAATCAGAGTTTACGTCTAAAGAAATTGACAGGTAGCCAACCGGGGCTAATATGTGCGAAGGTGCGACGCAATGAAGGGTTGACGTCAGGAATAAGACCCTTCTCCAGGCACATGGAAGTCGTCGCGCGGGGGCCTTTTCGAGGTGTCGGCCAGAAGCCGCACCGAAGGCCGAGGTGGGCTCGATGACGGATTCCTACAACTCTTCTCACTCTCCCGCGCAGCGGGATGGCGCCGACGGTCAGTCGGCACTGCTGCGTACCATCGAAGGCGAGGTCATCCCGCGCCTGATCCTCGCCCATCGCGGGGTGATCGCCGATGGCAATCGCTGCGATGACGTCACCAGCCCCTTGCGTCCGGGCTCCGGCGAGATCACTGAACTCGCAGTCATCGTGCTGCGCGGCAACAAGGCCGAAGCGCTCGCCTACTTGCGGGGTCTGCAGACGCTCGGCATGAGCACCGAAACCATCTATCTCGACTTGCTCGCGCCCGTGGCGCGGCATTTCGGTGTGCTGTGGGAAACCGAGCGCAGCGATTTTGTCGAAGTGACACTTGGTTTGCAGCGCCTGCAGGACCTCGCCCATCAACTGAGCAACGCCAACGGCGAAGCCGGTGTATTGAGCGCCAAGGCGGGTCGGCGTGCCTTGTTCGTGGCGCTGCCCGGCGAGCAACACGTCTTCGGTACACAACTCGTCGGCGAATTTCTGCGGCGCGCCGGATGGGATGTCTGGGATGCGCCTGGGGCAAACGAGGCCGATATACTGTCGCTCGTCCGAGGGGAATGGTTTGCATTGATCGGCTTTTCGATCAGCACGGCCGCGCAGTTGGATTCGCTCGCGGCCTTGGTGCGCAAGGTTCGCCGAATGTCGATCAACCGCGATGTCCGCATCATGGCAGGGGGGCTGCCATTCGCGGGACATCCGGAGCGTGTGGCGAAAGTCGGTGCAGATGCAACGGCGCTGGACGGTAAGGATGCCGTCAAGCAGGCGGAGCACTTGCTGGAGTTGCTCGGACGCAGGAACTGACACGGTCGACAAGTGAAGAATTTCAAGGCGCCAAGGAAGGCCCTGACCGGACTCGATGCCGAGACGGTCGCTGGGTTGATCGTTGCATCAGCCGACGTAGCACTCGTGCTGGACCGTCGCGGCATCATCCGCGATCTGGCAATCCCCAATCGTGATTTGCAGGACGAGCTCGCCACCGACTGGTTGGGCAAGGCGTTTGCCGAGGTGGTCACTGAGGACAGCCGCCCCAAGATCGAGCTGCTGATCGGTGATGTGTCGGCGGGGCAAGTGCGAGCGCGACAGGTCAACCATCCATTGCCCGATGGTCGTACGGTGCCGATTGTTTACACACTCTCGCCGCTCAACGGTGAGGGGCGTTGCCTCGCGCAAGGCCGCGACTTGCGTGCCATCGCCGCTTTGCAGCAGCGCCTGATCGAGACCGAGCAGACGCTCGAGCGCGATTACACCAAGCTGCGCCTTGCCGAGACCCGTTATCGCTTGTTACTGCAATCGATCGGCGATGCGGTGGTCACCATTGATGCCGCGACGCACAAGGTCATTGAGCTCAATCCGGCCGCGGCGCGTCTCTTTGGCGGTGACCCCAAGCGGCTCGTGGGTAAGTCGTTCACCGATGGCTTCGGCGCTTCTTCGGCGCGGGCGGTCGGTGAGTGGTTGACCGGTTTGCGCACGGCCGGACGCGCCGAGGCGCTGCGGGTGCGGCCGCTCGATACAACCCGGGATTACCGTCTGAACGGCATTCTTTTCCGTCACGAGAACGCCTCGCATGTCTTGCTGCGTCTGGAACCGCTCGGCGAGGTGGCGACGCGCGGTGTGCTCACCACACCGATGTCGCTTGCGGATGTCGCGCAGCAGCTTCCCGATGCAATTGTGGTGACCGGGACGGACGGTCGTATCACCACGACCAATCGTGCCTTTCTCGATCTAGTGCAACTGGCCACTGACGAGCAGGTTCGCAACGAATCGCTGGAACGCTGGCTGGGTCGACCGGGTGTCGATCTCGGGGTGCTGGTAGCCAACCTCAAACAACACGGCACGGTGCGCCTGTTCGCGACCACGCTGCGCGGTGAGTACGGCGCGGTCACCGACGTTGAAATTTCTGCCGTGGCGATCAACGAGGGTGGTGCGGCCTGCCTCGGCTTCTCGATCCGTAACGTCGATCGACGACGGCCGAGCGACTCGCGACCGGGTCGTGAGCTGCCACGCTCGGTGGAACAGCTGACCGAATTGGTCGGGCGCGTGTCACTGAAAGAGCTGGTGCGCGAGACGACCGACGTCATCGAGCGGCTCTGCATCGAGGCGGCGCTCGAGCTGACCCGTGACAACCGCGCTTCGGCGGCCGAAATGCTCGGTCTGTCGCGGCAGAGTCTGTACGTGAAGCTGCGCCGCTACGGTCTCGGCGACCTCGACGCCAACGTCGCCGACTGACGGACGGCGCCATCCGGATTTTCCGAGTGTAATCTTCGATTGACACTCGCAAGTGTCATGGCTATTTTGCAGTCATGGCACGGCCGGCAAGCAGGCTAATGATCGAGCGGCGACCCGCATGGCCCGCCATGCTCGAGTTGCTGAAGCCGGTCACCTGGTTTCCGCCCATGTGGGCCTTCATTTGCGGCATCGTGTCCTCCGGAGCCTCCGCCGAGGATCAGTGGGGGCTGATCATCGCCGGCGTGCTGCTCGCTGGACCACTCATCTGCGGCACCAGCCAGGCGGTCAATGATTGGTTTGACCGGCATGTCGATGCCATCAACGAGCCGCGCCGACCCATCCCATCGGGACGCATGCCTGGGCAGTGGGGGCTCTACATCGCCGTGGTCTGGACCTTTGTCTCGCTGGCCGTTGCGGCAATGCTTGGCAAATGGGTCTTCGCGGCCTCCGCTCTCGGCATGGCGCTCGCCTGGGCCTACAGCGCACCGCCATTTCGACTCAAGAAAAACGGCTGGTGGGGCAACTCTGCGGTTGCGCTTTGCTACGAGGGCGTGCCTTGGTTGACGGCGGTCGTGGTGATGACCGCAGGCGCCCTGCCGCGCGCCGAGATCGTCGTCCTCGCGCTGGTCTACAGCGTGGGCGCCCACGGCATCATGACGCTCAATGATTTCAAGTCCATGCAAGGCGATCGGCGCATGGGCGTCGGTTCTTTGCCGGTGCAGCTCGGTGTCGATGTGGCCGCACGCGTTGCCTGCGGGGTGATGGTGATCGCCCAAATCGCAGTCGCCGGTCTGCTGTTTCTTTGGGACCGTCCCGTGCACGCCGGTGTCATCACCGTCTTGCTCATCGGTCAGATGATGATGATGCAGCGTTTGCTGCGACGGCCCGCCGAACTCGACGTTTGGTACAACGCGCTCGGCGTGCCGCTCTACGTACTCGGCATGATGGTCAGTGCGCTGGCCATCCGCTCGCTTCCCTGACAGGCCGCCCCGCCGGCTGGAGACCCGGATAATGCGAACGCGCAGCAACGACGGCAAAGAGCTCGGCTGGGGCGGGGTATTCCGCCTCGGGCTCGTGCAGGCGGCGATCGGTGCGGTGGTGGTGATCACCACCTCGACGCTCAACCGGGTGCTCGTGGTCGAACTCGCGCTGCCGGCGATGTTGCCGGGCATTCTCGTGGCGCTGCATTATTTTGTGCAGGTACTGCGCCCGCGGTTCGGTTACGGCAGTGACGTCGGTGGACGTCGCGCGCCGTGGATCATCGGCGGCATGGCGGTGCTCGGGCTCGGCGCAGTCGGTGCGACACTCGCCACGGTACTCATGGCGACGCAATTATGGCTGGGGATCGCTTTTGCGGTGCTGGCCTTCATCGCGGTCGGTCTCGGCGTCGGCGCCTGCGGCACGACGCTGCTCGTGCTCATGTCGACGCGCGTCGCCAAAGGGCGGCTCGCCGCTGCCGCTACAGTGACCTGGGTGATGATGATCATGGGCTTCATCATCACCACGGTGATCGCGGGCCGCATGCTCGAGCCGTTTTCATTGACACGACTCATCGAGGTGACTGCAAGCGTGGCCGCGGCCGCGTTCATCGTCACCTGTGCGGCGGTTTACGGGATCGAGCGCGAGACGACGGCTCCATCCGCGGATCCGGCGGCCCCTGTGGCGGATTCGGGCACGAGCATCGCGAGCGTCACTGATGGCAATCCCGGTTTCCTCGCCGCGGTCCGCGAAGTATGGGGTGAGTCGCACTCGCGTCGTCTCGCGAGCTTCGTGTTCGTCTCCATGCTCGCCTACAGCGCGCAGGATCTCATTCTCGAGCCCTTCGCGGGCGCCGTGTTCGGCATGACGCCAGGTCAGTCGACGCAACTCTCCGGCATGATGAGCGGCGGCACGCTCGCCGGCATGATCGTGGTCGCGCTCGTCTGCACGGTCGGTGCGCGCGCTCGTCTGGGTGCTCTGCGGGTCTGGACTATCGGCGGTTGCGTGGCTTCAGCGCTGATGCTGATGACGCTCGCGATTGCGGGTTTCGTCGGCCCGGCGTGGCCGCTGACGCCGACCGTGTTCCTGCTCGGTGTGGCCAACGGCGCCTATGCGGTGGCGGCGATCGGTTCGATGATGGGTTTGGTGGGCCGCGGTCGTGAGCGTCGCGAGGGCACACGCATGGGACTGTGGGGCGCTGCGCAGGCCGTGGCATTCGGCATCGGCGGCATCGCAGCCACCGGTGCCGTCGATCTTGCGCGCGTGTTCACAGATTCCTTGCCCGCCGCATACGGGTCGGTCTTCGTGGCCGAGGCGGCGCTGTTCGTGTTGGCGACAGCCTATGCCGTGCGCCTCAGTCGCGAGGACACGCAGTCGCAGGTGGACGTGGATCTCGAGCGGGCCTCTGCGGCCTACGTCGCTGGGGCAGGGAGGGGTTGAACATGAACACCGTGTCGCAAAACGAATTGATCAAAGAATTCGATGTCGTGGTGGTCGGTGGCGGACCCGCTGGGGCTACTGCAGCCAATGATCTGGCGAATGCCGGCTGGCGCGTATTGTTGCTCGATCGCGCTGGGCGCATCAAACCTTGTGGTGGCGCGATCCCGCCAAAACTGATCGAAGAATTCGCGATCCCCGATGAGTTGCTGGTCGCGCGCATCACCTCCGCGCGCATGGTGTCGCCGTCAGCGCGCGCCGTGGACATGCCCATCGACGGTGGCTTCGTCGGCATGGTCGATCGCGAGGTGTTCGATGAGTGGTTGCGCGAGCGGGCGCGACGCTCCGGAGCACTGCGGGTCGACGGCCGCTTCACGCGTGTCGAGCGCGATGCCGAGGGTGATGCCATCGTCCATTTCGAGGAATCCGTGAGCGGAGAGGTGCGCGAGGTAAGGGCGCGCCTGGTGCTCGGCGCCGACGGCGCGCGCTCCGAAGTCGCTCGGCAATGCATCGCGGGCGGTCGCGAGACGCCCTTTGTCTACGCCTATCACGAGATCCTGCGCACACCGCCCGAGCGCCCGACGGATTACGACGGTACGCGTTGCGACGTGTATTACCGTGGTGAGCTGTCACCGGATTTCTATGCTTGGGTATTCCCGCACGGCGAGACGATCAGCGCGGGTGCAGGCACGGCGCACAAGGGTTTTTCGATTCGCCACGCCGTCAAAGGTTTGCGCGAGGTCGCAGGGCTCGCAGGCGCCGAAGTGCTGCGCCGCGAAGGGGCCCCGATTCCGCTCAAGCCCCTGCGTCGCTGGGACAATGGTCGCGACGTACTCGTGACTGGCGATGCGGCCGGCGTGGTCGCGCCAGCCTCGGGCGAGGGTATCTATTACGCGATGGCTTGTGGCCGAATGGCCGCACGGGCGCTCGACAAGTGTCTCGTCACCGGCAACGCTCACGCGCTGCGCGAAGCGCGTGCGACATTCATGCGCGACCACGGTCGCGTGTTCTGGGTGCTGGGTTTGCTGCAGCGGTTTTGGTACGTCAATGACCAGCGCCGCGAGCGCTTCGTGAAGATGTGTCGCGATCCTGATGTGCAGCGGCTGACCTGGGAGTCCTACATGCACAAAAAACTCGTGCGCAAGAGTCCGATGGCGCACGTGCGCGTGTTCTTCAAAGATCTCGCCCACCTGCTCGGCATCGCCAAGGCGGCCTGAGCCGCAGGCATCACTGCCGCGTGACCGATCTGCTTGCGACGGGTTTCGCCGAGGGCCGCATTCCGCAGCTCATTGCGCTGTTGGTGATCGGCGAAGCACTGCTGCTCCTGTGGTTGTGGCGCTCGCGCGGTATCGGTATCGCGCCGCGCGCCCTGCTCGGCAGCCTTGCCTCGGGCGCTTTGCTGATGCTGGCGATCGCTGCAGCCTTGCGGGATGCGCCGTGGTGGGATGTGGCGATCCTGCTGCTGTTATCGTTGATTGCACATCTTGCGGATCTGGCGCTACGCTGGCGCTCATGACCGACGATGGGCTCGTGCCGCAACGCTGGCACGACTATTCGCCAAGCGAACACGCCACCTGGGATCTGCTCTACGAGCGACAGAGTCAGGTGTTGCAGGGGCGCGCCGCACCTGAGGTGATCGAGGGCATGCGTTTGCTGCAACTCGGCAAGCGCGGCATTCCGGACTTCGAAAACCTCTCCGAAGCGCTGCGTGCGCGCACGGGCTGGCGGGTCAAGGCCGTCCCCGGCCTTGTGCCTGAAGAGGTGTTCTTCCGTCATCTCGCCGAGCGCACCTTTGTCGCCGGGCGTTTCATCAGGCGACCCGATCAGCTCGATTATTTGCAGGAACCGGATGTCTTTCACGACGTGTTCGGGCATGTACCGCTGCTGACCAATCCGGTGTTCGCCGACTACATGCAGGCTTACGGCGAGGGTGGGCTGCGCAGCCTTGGCTTCGGTAGCCTCGAGAAGCTGGCGCGGCTTTACTGGTACACGGTCGAGTTCGGATTGGTCGAGACGCCCGCGGGTCTGCGGATCTATGGCGCAGGCATCACCTCGAGCTTTGCCGAAACGCGCTACGCCCTCGAAGACCCGCGGCCAAACCGGCTCGGCTTCGAACTCGCGCGCGTCTTGCAGACTCGATATCGCATCGACGATTTTCAGCAGACCTATTTCGTGATCACGAGCTTCGAGTCCTTGCTGCGCGAGACGCTACAAACCGACTTCGCCCCGCTCTACCGTGCACTGCAGGGGGCAGTCGAGCACGAACCTGCGGCGGTGTTGGCTACCGATCGAGTGATCACACGCGGCATTGCCGCAGCGTCAGGTTGCGCGTCAATTATTCCTGCGGCGCGTGATTCCTGCAGAACAGATTAGCGAGCGACGCTCGCCAGCTTGCCGCGAAGCGCCTCGGTCCATTCACGCAGTTTCGCGGGCAGCTTGCGCGCCGGTGCAAGCTGCGGATCGAGCGGCGCAAACGGCATCAACAGCATCAGCACGCCATAGAGCAGCAGTGCGGCGCCGCCGGTGAAAAAAAGCAGCGCTGCGGCAATCACCCGCAGTAGCGTCACCTCGACTCGCAAGTGTCTGGCGAGTCCGAGGCAGACGCCGCTCACCCACGCGCCTTGGCTGATCTGCTGCAGCGACACACGAGTGGGCGCATCGGTGTTTTCTTTGCTGCCAACCTGGTCCGCCGAAGGCGCCCGTACGGGTCCGATTTCCTCGAGCGCGGGTAGCAGCTCCTGCAGTGTGATCACGCTCGCCTGCGGAGGCTGTCGACGTCGGCACTGGTCGGCTACGGCTTGCTCGAGGTCGAGCAGGATTTCGTCGCGATCGGGATCGTCCGCCAGCGCGGCTGCCGATTCGGCGAGGTAGGTCTCGAGGCGCGCGTAGGCGTCCTCCTCGATGGGGTAGGGGTTGCGGTTGAGACTGGCGTGAATGACGCGTTGCATGCGGATCTCCGGTGCTCTCAGCGGCCAAGCTCGGCCAGCGTTCGGTCGATGGTCTTCCAATAAAGATCGAGAGTGTCAAGGTGGCCGCGCCCCTCTGGCGTCAGCCGATAATATTTTCGCGGCGGCCCAAGGGATGATTCCTGCCACTCGTAATGCACAAAACCCTCGCGGCGCAGCTTGCTCAGCAGCGGGTAAAGCGTGCCCTCCTGCGTGGCGAACTCCGTTCCATCGAGACGGCCGAGGATATCGGCCGCGTAAAGCTGCCCGGTGCCCACCACCTTGAGCACGACGAATTCGAGCAGCCCTTTCTTCATGGCAGAGAGATTGTTTTCGCGGGTCATGTTCTGAAAGCCAGTACCTTGTTTTGTAAAGGTACATGGTCATGAAATGGCCGTCAAGCGAGACGACTTGCACTGCGGCGGCAACCGTAATTGAATGCGGGTTGCAGTTTGTGACGATGTTCCGGGCTGCAGCAGAGCAACAAAGATCGGGGAGGAAATTCATGTCAGCCAACAAATTGCTGGTCGCGGCGTTCGTCGCCAGTGTTCTCGCCACGGCGCCGTCGTTTGCGCAGCAGGCCGGTGGAATCCGCGGCAAGGTTTCGGTGGAGGCCGCAGGAGGCTCCCCGTCCGGAATCACGGTTACCGCCGAGAGCGAGGTCATGCCGAAGGCGCGTTCGGCGACCGTGCGACCCGATGGCACCTATTCTTTGCCCTTGTTGCTGCCCGGCAAGTACACCCTGAGTTTCAGCAACGCCCTTGGCGTGTTGCAGAAGGTGGACGTCGAAGTGCTGCTCGATCAGACCTCGGTGGCCGATGTGTCAATCGCGGCGACGCGCCCCGAGGAACTGCAGATTGTGCGCATCGTCGCGACCGGTCTGTCGCGCGAAGGCAATGCCTCGCTTGCCAATTCGCTCGGTGCCAAGCAGGTCGAGAGTCTGCCGGTCGGTCAGGAATATCGTGACCTCCTCAAGCTGATTCCCGGTGTCCAGTACTCCGAAAACACCCGCCTCGGACCCTCTGCAGGCGGTTCTGGCGTCGACAACAAATACGGTTTCGACGGTGTCGATGTCTCGCTGCCCTTGTTCGGCAATCTCGCCGCTGATCCGTCCACGCATGACGTCGAGAACGTCGCCATGGAGCGTGGCGGTGCCAAGGCTATCGGCTTCAATCGCTCGGGTGGCTTCTCGATCAACACCACCTCGAAGTCGGGCACCAACGATTTCAAGGGTTCGGTCGAATACAAGTTCCAGCCCAAGAATCTCGTCGCCGACATTCGCGGCACCGTGCCCTACACGCTCGAGCGCAGCTGGATTACGGCGGGCTTCGGCGGGCCGATCATCGAGGACTCGCTCTTTTTCTATGCCTCGTACTACCGCCCGGAGGACTCCCGCGTGAATCCCGTCACGCGCTATGGCAACGTCAAAGATTTCAACAGCATTCGCGACGAATATTTCGGCAAGCTCACCTGGGCGCCCACCGAAGACCTGTTGTTCAACGCGAGCCTGCGCACTTCGGATCGTCAGTCGAAGGGCGCCGCTGTCGGCGCGCTTGATGCCGACTCGGTTTCGACGGGCGATCTCTCCAAGCAGGACATCCTCACCATCGATGGCTCGTGGTTGCTCGGCGAAGACAGCTCGCTCAGCTTCAAGTACGGCAAGTTCGAGTTGATCACCGCTGGCACGCCCGACAACTTGCTCTCGGTCATCCCGGCGATCAATGGTCGACTCGATGTGGCGAACCTCGCCAACATGGGCGCCTTCACCGTGCCGCTTCTGCGCACCGCGGTACCGACGGGTTTCACGGCCGCGCAGCTCGCTGCCTATAACGCAGGCGCGCAGACGCTGATCACTCAGTACGGTTATGACGGCACCGGTGGCGTGAAGACCGGCGGCGGTACGGTCGGCGCATTCTCGCAAATCAACAATCAGAACTTCTTCCGCGACAGCGGCGAGATCGCGTTTGCGACCAAGTTCGATATCGGTTCGTGGCGGCACGCGCTGCACATCGGCCTCAAGTACCAGGAGATCAGCGAGGATCTGAGCCGAGTCTCGAACGGTTGGGGTGCGATTCGCTATGCGGGCGGACTTGAGCGCACGACGACGCTTGCCAGTAATGTGCCGTTCTTCTACGAGGCTGCCACCGAGCAGCAGACGCTGCGCGATGCGGCCGGCAATCCGACGCCCGGCATCGTGTCCGCTTCGAGCTCGCTCAACATCGAGATCAACGACACGATCACCATTGGCGACTTCGATCTCAACCTCGGCGTGCTGCTCAGCGAGGACAAGCTGTACGGTCAGGGACTACGCAAGAACGCCAACAACATCTCCGGCTTCGAGAAAGCCCTCGGCGAAGAATACGAGATGTACCGCGTCGGCTTCGGCGAGATGATCCAGCCGCGGCTCGGCTTGCTGTGGCGCTACAACGAGTCGGATACGATGTTCGCGAACTTCGCGCAGTACAACCCCGAGGCGAGCTCGCTCGCGCGCGCCGCATCCTGGGATCGCAACCTGCGCGCGCAGTTGCGCATGCGTTTCGACCAGAACGGCAATCTGCTCGAGGTCACGCCCCGTGCCGGCTCCAGCGGCAAGTTGTTCGCCGATGGTCTCAAGCCGCGGCGTATCGATGAATTCACGGTCGGCACGACCAAGTCACTCGAGAACGGGCTCTCGCTGCGCGGCCATCTGCGCTATCGCGAGGGTTCGCATTTCTGGGAAGACTTCGCCAACAACGCGCGGCTCTTGACCTATACGGTCAACGGCGTGGCCAACGCGGGTGGTGCGCCGGCGGATGTTCGTGCCAAGGGGCTCTACATCCCGGGTCTTGCGGCGATGTTGCCGGAGCTTGGCAGCACCGCGAACCCGAACAGTGCTTTCGTCATCGCCGAGGTGGATGGCGGCTTCACCAAATATTACGAGGCCAGTCTCGAAGCCGAGTGGCAGGGCGATCGTACCTACCTCAATGCGTCCTACACCTGGAGCCGCTACCGCGGCAACTTCGACCAGGACAACACGGCGGGCAACAACGATCTCGATATCTTCATCGGCTCGTCGAACTATGGCGATGATCCGGGCAAGTTCCCCTGGGACAACCGCGGCAATGGCGTGCTCTCCGGCGATCGTCCGCACGTGCTCAAGGTGTACGGCTTCTATACCACGGACTGGAAGGCCAATATCGGCGCGTTCTTCGTGTTCCAGTCGGGTCAGCCGTGGGAGCGCTGGTCGAACAGCTATTACGGCAGCACCTCGACCAGTACCGGTGTCGCGGCGTCACGTTTCGCCGAGCCTGCGGGCAGCCGCCGCAGCCCGAATCACTGGCAGCTCGACCTGAACTACACGCAGAACTTCCAGTGGGGCTCGCTGCCCACGCTGAAGTTCCGTGCGGACCTCTTCAACGTCACCGATCGGCAGACGGGGTATCGCTTCCAGCCCTATGACTTTGCCGCCGACTTCGGTCAGGCGCGCAGCACCTTCCTGCCGCGTCGGCTGCAGTTCTCGGTGCGTATGGACTTCTGACTCGGTTCGCGACAGTCAAAGAAATCGGTCACGGCAGCGCGATGGTGGTCTCGAAGACCATCGCCGCGCTGCCGATGATCCACACGCCGCCCAGCGCATTGCCGTCGAACTCGAGTTCGACATCCACTCGGCCCGGTCGCTGCTGATACTGACCTTGAGCACCCGAGAAATGTGCGCGGTCGCTGTTGCGCTGCAGCAGGTCGTGGTGCAACAAATACGCGCCAAGGAGTCCATGGGCGTTGCCGCTCACCGGGTCCTCCGGGATGCCGATCGAGGGACAGAACATGCGCGATAGCGTCAGGCAACCCTCGATACCCGAGTCGATCGTGAACACGAAATGACCCGAGGCACCGAGCTGCGCGGAGAGTGTGCTCAGCCGATTGAAATCGGGTTTCATTTGCTTGAGTTGTTGCGGACCACGCACGCCGATCAGTAGTCGATTGCCCGCCGAGCCGACGATGCGCATCTCGCAACGCGGGTCGAGATCGGCACTCGAGAGCGCGAGTGCATCGAGCACGGCGAGTCGCTCGCGTGCGTTGAGCTCGCGGCCGAGTACGGGGGCGGGCTGACGTACCGCGATGCGACGATCGGGTCCTTCACCGCGAATCTCGATGTCGACGAGACCGGCTTTTTGGCGCTGCCGCAATCTTCGTGGCGCGCCTTCGGCCTGCGAGAGCACGTAGTGCGTCGCTACGGTCGCATGACCGACGAACGATGACTCGGTGCGCGGCGTGAAGAAGCGCACGCGCAAATCGTGATCATCGCCGTCTGCGGGCAGCACGAAGGCGGTGTCGCCATTGTTGAGCTCGCGGGCGATGGCCAGCATTTCTTCGTCCGAGAGAACCTCGGCACCAAGCACCACGCCGGCGGGGTTGCCGGTGAACAGTCGCTGCGTGAAAGCGTCGACCTGAAAGACCCGGATCGATCTCGTCATGCTGTGCGCTCCGCGCGGTGTGCGGCCCATCCGCAAAGGGGGGCGATTGTAAGCAACCGCGCAGCACACTTCACCAGATATCGGGCAATGATATTTTTTGGATTGCAAATAACTGATTTTCATGGAGAATATCGCGAACCTTGGGGTGGCCTAATCGGCCTGAGACGTCGCACTGGAGCGGCGAACCCGTTGAACCTGATCCGGTTAGTACCGGCGGAGGGAGCAGGTGTCTCGTCGTCTTGTCGTCAATTTCTTTGGACTAATCCTTGTCTTTGCGGTACTCGGCGTGCCGCTGCAGGCCACCGAGCGTGCTCGTTCCGGATCGAATGGGCTCGAAGATGGGCTCGAAGAGGTGGTGATCACTGCGAGTCTTCGGCCCCGATCAATCCTCGAGACGCCGGCCAGCGTCACGTTGCTGGATGAGCGCTTGTTGCGCGAGGCGGGGCTGCAGCATCTCGAAGATGTGCTGCCGCTGGTGCCCAACCTCAACTGGGCCTCGGGCACCTCGCGGCCTCGTTATTTCCAGTTGCGCGGTATCGGCGAGAACGATCAATGGCAAGGCGCGCCGAATCCGTCGGTCGGTTTTTTGATCGACGGCATGGATTTCTCCGGCATCGGTATGCCGGCAACGTTGATCGATCTGGGTCAGGTTGAGGTGTTGCGCGGTCCGCAGGGGACTACGTTGGGCGCCAATGCGCTCGCCGGTCTGATCAATCTGCAGACGCGCCGGCCGACCGCGGCGCCAACGCTGCGGCTCGAGGCGATGAGTGGCGAGTTCGGCGTGGCCTCGCTCGGGCTCGTGGTGGGTGGGGCGCTGGGTTATGGGGCGCTCGGCGAGGGCGGCGGCGAGACCGAAGGCGCTGCCTATCGTTTTGTTGCGCAGGGATTTCGCGGCGATGGTTCGCGGCGCAACGTGACGCTAGGGCGCGATGACACCAATGATTTCGATGAGCGTACGCTCCGTTGGCGGAGTCGTCATGCGCTGGGCAGTGCCTGGCAACTCGACCTCTCCGCGCTGCATGTCGAGCTCGACAACGGTTTCGATGCGTTTGCCACCGACAACACACGTCTGACTCGATCCGATGATCCGGGGCGCGACGCGCAGCGCTCACGCGGACTATCCGTCACGCTTGTCCAGGCGGGCGGCAAGACGGAGTTTCGCAGCACCACAGCGCTGGTGGATGCCGATATCGTTTACGCCTTCGATGGCGACTGGGCTGCCGATCCGGATTACGACTTCACCTCGCGATTTCTGCGCGCGCGAAGCACGCTAACCCAGGATTTGCGCTGGTCCTCGAGTGAAGTCGCGGGTCTGGGTCGAGCGGGTCTGGGTCAGACGATGGATTGGGTGGCGGGCCTCTATGCGCAGCGGCTCGCCGAGGACAACGATCAGCTCGATCTCTACGGCGGCGAGATTTATCGCGCGCTGGTCAGCGACTATCGGGCCGACAGTGTTGCGGTCTACGGCAATGGTGGATGGTCGGTGGGCGAGCGTTGGCGGGCTTCGCTCGGTGTTCGTGCCGAGCATCGGCGCGCGCGTTATCGCGACACGGACGGCAGCGATCTCGCGCCGCGCGAGACCATGTTCGGTGGCAACGCCGCGCTCGAATATCGCGTCAATGAACGACGTACGACGTACCTGACCGTGTCGCGTGGGTACAAGGCCGGCGGCTTCAACATCGGCACCGTCGTGCCGGTGAATCGGCGCGAGTTTGATGCCGAACTCTTGCACAGCATCGAGATCGGCACCAAGTTCGATGATCCGCAGCGCGGGCTGCGTTACGACATCGCACTTTTTCGCATGCGTCGCAGTGCGCAGCAGGTCAGTGCCTCGGCGCAGCTTGATCCCGGCGATCCCTTGTCGTTCATTTATTTGACTGACAATGCCGCGCGTGGCGTGAACGAGGGCCTCGAGGCGGCGTTGAGCGCGCGGGTGTCGACATACGTGACGCTGGGGGCGACGCTCGGTGTGCTGCGCGCTCGTTTCGCCGACTACATCGTCGCAGGCCGTGATCTGTCTGGTCGCGGTCAGGCCCATGCGCCGCGCCAACAGAGCTCGCTGTCGATCGAGTATCGCGAGCCTGTCGGCTGGTTTGCCCGCGCCGATCTGCAGCACGTCGCCGCGTTCTACTTCAGCGACAGCCATGATCAGCGTTCGCAGCCTTACACTTTGCTGAATCTCCGCGTGGGGTTCGATGCCGGTCGCTGGCGCATCGACGGGTGGATGCGCAATGCACTCGATGAGGATTATGCGATGCGCGGCTTTTTCTTTGGTAATGAGCCGCCGGACTTCGCGGACAAGCTGTACGTCCAACTGGCTGATCCCCGCGCTGCCGGCATCAGCGCCGTCTGGAATCTGCGCTGAGATGCGCCGTCGCCTGGTCGCACCACGGAGAAGCGGATGTCGATGACCTGGATTGAGCTTGCGGCCTTGATCACCGGGATCGGTTACGCGCTGCTGGCGGTGCGGCGTAACCGTTGGGCGTGGGTCAGCGGCGGCTTGTCCTCTGCACTGCTCGCCTGGCTGGCCGCGGGCGCAGGGCTGCCGATGCAAGCCGGGCTGCAGACGCTTTACGTGGGCATGGCGGTCTATGGTTTTCTGAACTGGTCGGCAAACGGCCGCGGTGATCCGGCGATCCGCCGATGGCCACTCGTCCACCATGCACTCGCTTTGCTCGCGATTGCGGCGTTCACGCTGTGGGTCGCGCCGCGTTTGCCGTTCCTCAACGCAGGCAACTGGCCTGCGCTTGATGCCGCGGTCACGGCGGCGAGTTTGCTCGCCACCTGGATGACGGCGCGGACCCTGCTCGAGAACTGGTTGTACTGGTTCGCAGTCAATGCAGCCTCGATCGCACTCTATGGTGCCCAGGGCCTGCAGCTCGTTGCCGGGCTGTACGGGGTCTATTTCGTGATCGCGATCTTTGGCTGGCATGCCTGGCATCTGCGTTGGCGTCAGCAGTGAGCAGCGGCGTCAATCGCATCGAGATTCGGCGCGATCCGCAGGGTCAAAAAGTCCTTCGTCGGTGGGCGGCACCACCGATTGCCAGCGCGCTCGGTATCGATCCGCCAACGGAAGTCGCGGCACAGCGGCTTGCGGCGGCGCACGGTCTCGCGCCGCGGGTGTTCGACTACGATGCCGCCGCGGGCGAATTATCGATGGCCTTCGTCGAGGGCCGAACGCTCGAGGCGGACTGGATGCGGTATCCGGCGCGACTCGCGCTGCTGCAGCGGATCATCAAAGAATTACGCGGTCTGTCGGCGCACGAACTTCCCGTGATGGATTTGCCCGCTCGACTGCTTGTGCTGCACGCGCGTCTCGTCGCCCTTGATGAGGTTGGAGCGCGGCAGTGGACGCGGCGCGTTCGACGGTGCGTGCACGCCTGGCAAGGACTGCAAGCGGAGGAACTGCGCCGCGCAGTCGACGAGACAAACCGGGGTACGGATGCGAGCACGAGCACGCATGCGAGTACACCGGTGTTGGTGCACGGCGATCTCAGCCCCGCGAACATCCTCCTGCGTGCGGACGGTGCGCCCTGTCTGCTCGATTGGGAGTATGCGCATCGGGGGCACCCCGATGAGGATCTTGCCGGTCTCGTGGCGCAGCTCGATACCGACTCGCCGCTCATCGGCGAGCTCGCTCGCTGGAGCGTCGCGCCAGAGGTATTTTTTCAGCGGGTCGAGCTGCGCCGGTTGCTCGATGGGCTATGGCATGCGCTTGCGCGGATCATCGCATCGCAAGATCCCGCTCCGTCCGCCTGACGGGTGGCATCGATCGTCTGTCCCGGGCAAACTACCGTGCCCGCGGCGGGGGGCGGCGGGACAGCGTTCAGCACCCCAGTTTCACTTCAGATCGGATAAGCCTAATGCCCACGCTCAAAGTCATCGACCGCGACGGAATCGAACACGACGTGCCTGCCCGCGCAGGCGTCAAGATCATGGAGACGCTGCGCGAGCTCGATTACGGCATCGCAGCGATTTGCGGCGGCATGTGCTCCTGCGCCACTTGCCATGTCTATGTCGATTCAGCCTGGGCAACTCGCGTGCCCGCACCGATGTCCGATGAGCGTGAGTTGTTGCATGAGCTTGCGCATTACAAGGACGGCTCTCGCCTGTCCTGCCAGATCGACATGACCGACGATCTCGACGGCTTGCGCGTCACCATCGCGCCCGACGAGTGAACTTCACCGCAGGGCATTGGGGGGATTGAGCGATGGATTGGTTCGTGCTTTTCCTGGTCGCCGGTGCCGGTATCGCCATCTGGCGCATCGTCTATCAAGTGCGGCGCGCCAGTCAGCGCCGTGAAGATGACTGGGACGCAAAACTCATCGAGCGTTTGCGGCGCAGCGGCGTCGATCCCTTCAGCCCCGTAGAAGTCGACTTTTTCGTGGCCTTGCCGACGCGCGCGAGCGCCAACGCCGTGGCGGCAAAGCTGCGCACCGAGGGTTTTGCCACCGACGTGCGCGAATTACCGGACGGCGGCGAGCAGCCCTGGAGCGTCTATGCGATGCGCAGCATGCAGCTGAATGCCAATGGCGTCCGCGAGGTCTCGAACCGCATGCGCGCGCTGGCTGCCGAGACGGGTGGTCGTTATGACGGTTGGGCGCCGGGGCCCGGCAAGCCGGTGGCCTGACGTTTGACGGCTTCGGCCGCGGCTTTGATCGCCTCGGCATCGCCCAGATAGCGGCTAGAGAGGGGTTTCAGCGCGTCATTCAATTCATAGAGCAGCGGCGCGCCCGTCGGAATGTTGAGTTCGACGATGTCGCTCTCGGCGACGCCATCGAGCATTTTGACCATGGCACGCAAGCTGTTGCCGTGTGCCGCGACGAGAACATTGCGTCCCGCGGCGAGCTCCGCAGCGATGCGCGTCTGCCAGAAGGGCTGCACACGCGCGAGTGTCTCTTTCAAAGATTCGGTTGCCGGCAGCAGTGCCGGATCGATGCCCGCGTAGCGCACATCGAAGCGCGGGTGTCGCGGGTCATCGGCACTCAGCGCCGGCGGCGGGATGTCGTAGCTGCGGCGCCAGATCTTGACCTGTGCCTCGCCGTGCCGTGCGACGGTCTCGGCTTTGTTGAGTCCCTGCAGCGCGCCGTAATGCCGCTCGTTGAGTCGCCAGCTGCGCTCGACCGGAATCCACATGCGGTCCATCTCATCGAGCATGATCCACAGCGAGCGAATTGCTCGCTTGAGCATCGAGGTGAAAGCGATGTCGATATTGATCCCTTCGCGCAGCAGTTCGCGACCGGCATTCGCCGCCTCGATGCGTCCCTGCGCCGATAGGTCGACGTCGTGCCAACCGGTGAACAGGTTCTCGACGTTCCAGATACTTTGGCCGTGACGGACGAGCACGAGTTTGCCGGGCACGATATTCGATCTCCGTTGAAGTTGCGGACTGCAAGACGGCGCAGCGCCGCGAATGCTAACACGCTCGCGGCAGACGGATTCTGACCCGCAGGCCGCAGGGCAGCGCGTTTTCGGCCGTGATGCTGCCGCCGTGTGCCTCGAACACACGACGGGCGATGGCGAGGCCGAGACCGGTGCCGCGATTGTCATTGGCGTCCGTGGCCAACCGGACGTACGGTTCGAAGATACGCTCGAGCATCTCGGGCGGCACGCCGACTCCGCGGTCCTCGACCGTCACCGTCAGGGTGGTGTCATCACCGCTCGCCTCGAGCAGCACATCGCTGCCGGTCGGTGCATGACGGATCGCGTTGCGCAACACGTTTTCGAGACCACTGCGCAAAAGCTGCGGATCACCCACGACATCGAGTCGATCATCGGCGCTGAGCACGAGACGCAGGTCACGTGTCGCTGCCTCATCGCGTTCGTCGGCGACCAGCGTGGCAAGCAGCTCGCCGAGGCGCAGCAGATGTTTCGCGCGCATGGGCTCGGCCTCGAGACGGGTGAAACGCAGCACGTCCCCGATGGCCTGATTCATGCGCTCGAGTTCCATGGTGATCCGCGCGTACTCGGCCGCAGGCAAGGCTTGCTTGCGATCGGCGAGGGCGAGCGCAGCCTGCAAACGGGCGAGCGGTGAACGCAGTTCGTGCGACATGTCGCGCATCAATTGTTGACGCGAGCCGAGCAGTCTGCCGATCTGCGTCGCCATCGCATCGACGTCGCGCGCCAGCACGCCGAGTTCGTCGGCGCGTTGGCTGACCGCGGCGGGTGTACGCGTCTCGATTCGGCCGTCGGCAAGCGCGCGTACGGCGAACTGCAGCTCGGTGATGGGACGACCAAAAGTATGGGCAATCAGCCCGGCGACCACGGCGATCACGATCAGCGCCGCCGCCAAGAGTACGGCCACGGTTGCTGCGCTGCCCCAGGGAGCGATGCGTTCCGGCAACAGCAGGAACGCATAGCGTGAGCCATCCGCGTCGATCAGTAGCGGTGCGAGGCGGATGGGCGCAAAGTTTGCCGCATCATCGCCTGCTGCGAGCACGAAGCGTTGCACGAAGCGCCGATAACTGACGGGCAGCGTTTTGCCGTCAAGATCGCGTCCTTCTGCATCGAGCACGTAAAGCGCCACACCCTCCGGGACCGTGCCTGGAGCGGTCATCCAGCGACGCAGAGCCGTCGTGCCACCCTCCGCGAGTACCTGCGCCGCTTCCTGACCGAGCGCACCCTCGCGTGCCTGCAGATAACTTTCTAGCTGGCGCGAGGCAACGAGTACGAGGCTCACGAGCCCAAGCAGCACGAAGCCTGCGATGGCTGCGCCGATGTAAAGCGCCATGCGCAGGTAGAGTCTGGAGATTCGCGGGGGCGTCATGGCGCGATGTCGAGTACGTAGCCGTGACCGCGCAGACCACGAATTTCTGCGCCCTGCGCACCGGCGTCGGCGAGCTTGCGCCGCAGTTTGCTGATCAAAGTATCGATGCTGCGATCGTACGCCTCGAGTGGCCGATCGAGGGCGAGCTGAGTGAGTTCCGTTCGGGCGAGCACCTCGCCGCGACGCTGCAGCAGCGTGTCGAGAATGCGCCACTCGGCGGCCGTTAGATGCACTGGCAAATCCCGTACCCGCAGTTCGCGTCTTTTGAGGTTCAACCGCAGATTGCCGATCAGCAAGATCGGGCCCGGGGACGGTTCATTGACCGAGCCGCCATGGGTCGCCGTACTGCGTTTGAGTACGGCACCGATCCGCGCGGCGAGTTCCAGTGGGTTGAAGGGCTTGGCCAGGTAGTCGTCGGCCCCGGCCAGCAGACCCGTGATCCGATCCTGCTCTTCACCGCGGGCCGTGAGCATGATGACCGGCACGGCGTGCGTCGCACGCAGCCGCCGTAGCGTCTCGAGTCCGTCGATCCCGGGCAGGCCGATGTCGAGCACCAAGAGATCGACCGGGAGGGTGGCGAGTCGCGCGAGTGCCGCCTCGCCGCTGCCCACGGTGGTGACCCGGTGGCCCTGCAAATGCAAGTACTCCGCAAGCATCTGCGCGAGTTCGCGATCATCCTCGACCAGCAGCAGCTGCGCGTGGGTCCCGGTGGCCTCCATGTCGGAAGTTCATCCGAAACCGGGCCAATTGGCAAACCTCTAGCCCATGGTTGTTGACCGAACGTTGACCCACACCGCGCGAGTGGCGGTCTAGACTCTCCTTGGGGGACAACAATAATTTTTCGGGGGGCGCGCCTCCCAGGGGGGACTTCGATGAGTGCAAATATCGAGTCAGGTCTGCCATCGAGCGGTGGCTTGAAGGGGTTTCTGGCGCGGCCGCCCTTTCCGGGGCTGATGGCGTTCTTCATCGTGTTCATCGTGCAGGCCCTCGGCCACACGGTGATGATCATGATGGAGGACATCTGGCCGGGCCCCGGCTACGTGTACGAATCGGCGATCGCCATGGGGCTGTTCGGCGCACTGCTGCTGTGGCTTGGCATGCGGCATCCCAACGAGGTCTCGGCTACTTGGTACGGGTTCTGGGCCGGTACATTTCTTTGGACAGGTTGGGTGGAGTTCGCCTTCGTCTGGTCGGCACAGGTACTCGGGGTACCGGATCTCATGGATCCGAACCACCCGGGCTCTATTGCCACCAAGGGCGAGTACTTGGTGATGATGTCGTCCGTCGGTGTCATGGGTGCAACGCTGGTGTATTTCCTCTTCAACAAGGAGACGAAATGCAATTTCTTTGTCTGGTTCCAACGCAACCTCGGCATGAAGACCGGCAAGCCGAACCCTGCGCATGAACGCAGCTTCGCGGGCATCACGGCGCTCGAGACGATTTACGTCATCTGGTTTTTTTATCTTTTCCTGTTGTTTCTTTATGACGAGCGTTTCTTCGGCGACCGCCATCCTGCTGCCTTCGTGGTCTTCGGCCTGAATCTCATCTGGGCGGTCTACCTGTTCCGTCGTTTGATGCTGTTTTGGAAGGTGACCACGGCCATCCGCTACGGTATTCCCACGGCCATCGTCGCCTGGAATGCCGTCGAACTCGGTGGGCGCTGGAGGCTATTTACCGAGTTCTGGGAATACCCCGAAAAATATGCACTCGAACTCTCGATCATTACCGTCGGAGTGATCGTTGCGGCCTTTCTCGCAGCGCGCACGCCCATGCACCAAAAAGCCGAGCTTTCGCGTCAGCAGTTGGCAGCGGCGGCCAAGGGCGAATCGGCCGAATAGTCGATCCGGTCTGCGCTGCGTCAACTCATTCGACGAGTTGACGCAGCGCATCGAGGCATACCGAGAGCGAGGCGAAATCCGCCGTGTCCTGAGCAGCGATCTCCGCGACGGTGCGCTGCCAGTGCATGAGTGGCGCCGTGCGGGTCGTGCGCCAGGGTTCTATGCCGCCCTGAGCCATCACGGCGTCCACGACCCTTCGCTCGAGGGTGCGCGCGCCTTCACGCAGTCCCGCCCTGGCGGTGGCCTGCAACGGTGAGTCGACGGCGAGCCGCGTGATGCGATCATCCAGCCAGTCGAGGCGCAGCATCGCGGCGGTGTCGAACCAAAGTTTCGCCGCAGCCGCGACCTTTATTTTGCCGCGCTGCGCCGCCTCGATGATGTCGAGCCCGTTCTCCAGCACGCGCAGGGTGGCGAGTTCTGCGGCGAGCGTTGCGGGTAGCCCAGCCGCCACATGCGCCGCCAAGGTTTCGCGGTGTCGCTGTGCGGGTAGACCAGCCAAGGTCGTCGGCAAGGCGGCGATCAGTTCGCGCATTGGCGTCTGTAGTGCCTTGACGCTGGTTGCGACATTCAGCCGCTCGCCGCGCTGACGCAACAGTTGAATGGTCACGTGGCGCAGCAGGCGCGCCGTATCGGCATGGCCAACGTATTGCGCGCGACTTGCCACGCGGTTGTCGAGCGCTTCGAGTCGACCCCATACCTCACGCATGCCGAGGATTTCGCGGGCGACGCCGTAGGCGCGAGCGATGTCGGCCGCACTCGCGCCGGTTTCGCTGCGGGCGCGCAACACGAAGCTCGGCCCCATGCGATTGACGAGACTGTTGGTGACTGCCGTGGTGATGATCTGCCGCCGCAGCTTGTGGCCCGGGATATCGCGCGCGAACCGGCGCCGTACCACGGGTGGAAAATAGCGCTCGTGCTCGCTCGCGAAATAGCGATCTTCCGGCAGATCCGAGCTCAGCAACTGGCGGTTGAGTGAAATCTTTGCATAAGCGAGCAGCACGGCGAGTTCCGGGCGGGTCAGGCCAAGTCCCAGCTTGCGACGAGCGGCGAGGGTTTCATCGTCTGGCAGCGATTCAACGACCCGATCTAGCTCACCGCTGCGTTCGAGTTCACGAATTACGCCGCGCAGCTCTGGCAGCCGTTCGACCGATTGCAGCTCGAGGGTCGAGAGCGCCTGGCTCTGCAGATAGTTGTTGCGCAACACCAAGGCTGCCACCTCGTCGGTGAGACTGACGAGCAGACGGTCACGATCGCGGCGGCGCAGCCGGCCGCGTACCTCGATACCTCGGGTGAGGATCTTCAGGTTGACCTCGAGATCCGAAGTATTGACGCCTGCGGAGTTGTCGATGAAGTCCGTGTTGATGCGTCCGCCGGCGAGGGCGTATTCGACCCGGCCGCGTTGCGTGAAGCCGAGATTGCCGCCTTCGCCGACTACGCGAGCGCGCAGTTCCCGACCATCGATGCGCACCCCGTCATTGCCGCGATCGCCTGCAGCGCTCTGCGCTTCGGTGGATGCCTTCACGTAAGTGCCGATGCCGCCATTCCACAAAAGATCGACCCGCATGCGCAGGATCGCGCGAATGAGTTCCGTGGGCGTGAGCGTCTCGACCTCGAGATCGAGCAGTGCGCGCGCTTCGGACGAAAGCCGAATCTGTTTGGCGCTGCGCTCGAACACGCCGCCGCCTCTCGAGATGAGGCGGGGGTCGTAATCGCTCCAAGCCGAGCGTGGTAGGGCGAATAGTCGGGCGCGTTCCGCAAATGACTTGGCCGGATCGGGCGTCGGATCGAGAAAGATGTGCGCATGATTGAACGCGGCGACGAGTTTGATTTGTCGCGACAACAACATGCCGTTGCCGAACACATCACCCGACATATCGCCGATACCGGCCACGGTGAAGGGTGTGCTCTGCGTATCGTGACCCAGCTCGCGGAAGTGTCGCTTCACACACTCCCAAGCACCGCGCGCGGTGATGCCCATTTTTTTGTGGTCATAGCCCGCCGATCCACCAGAGGCGAACGCATCGCCCAGCCAGAAGTCCCGGGCGACCGAGATTGCATTGGCGGTGTCGGAGAAGGTGGCCGTGCCCTTGTCGGCGGCGACCACGAGATAAGGATCATCGCCATCGCGTCGACGCACGCCGACGGGCGGTACGGTGCGGCCGTTCGCGAGGTTATCGGTCACATCGAGCAGGGCGTTGATGTACGCGCGGTATGCAGCCACGCCCTCGGCCTGTATTGCCTCGCGGCTGCCGCCCTGCGGCAGACGGCGCGGTACGAAGCCACCTTTGGCGCCCTCCGGAACGATCAGCGTATTTTTGACGTTCTGGGCTTTCATCAAGCCGAGCACTTCGGTACGAAAGTCCTCGCGACGGTCCGACCAACGAATACCGCCGCGGGCGACTTCACCCATACGCAGATGCACGCCTTCGACGGTTGCACCGAACACGTAGATTTCGTGACGCGGTCTTGGCAAGGGCAGATGCGGGATGACCTGAGGGTCGAGTTTCAGCGCCAGCACCGGACGGCGTATCCCTTGCGCATCGCGCTGGAAGTGATTGGTGCGCTCTACAGCGAGGATCACGGCGAGGAAGGCCCGCAGGATGCGATCCTCGTCGGCGCTGGCAACCTCATCGAGTCGTACGTTGATCTTTTGCAGCAAGCGCTGCTCCGTGGCGGCGATCCGCATGGCCCCGTCGGCTGAGCGTGGCGATCTCATCTGCCGGGTTTCCGGCGCAAGTCGCATCGCGAAGAGCGCATACAGGTCGGTCGTCAGGGCGGCATGCGCGGCGAGCGTGCGCTCCATGTAACTTTGACTGAAAGCCACGCCGGTTTGCAGCAGATAACGACCGCAGGCGCGTAATACATTGACATCGTGTGCGTCGAGTTCGGCGAGCAGTACCAAGCGGTTGAAGCCATCGTTTTCGAGCAATCCGGCGCGTACCGCGCGCAGCGCAGCAAGCAGCCTTGGGCCATCGTGCTGCAGATCGAGCACGACACCGCTCGCCGACTCGAGTGTGAAATCCTGCAGCGAGACGCTACGCCCTGTGACGCCCGCCGCCAGCGCCCACGGACGCTCGGCAAGCATGCGTAGACCGAAGTTTTCGAGCACGGGCAGCAGATCGGCGATCGGCATCGGGTTGCCTTCCTGGGCAACCCGCAGATGCACGATCTGTCGCGGGGCGCTAGCCGGTCGATGCAACCGCCAATGCGTCTCGCCCGGGGCATCGAGCAGACTCTCGAGCGTCTGCATGTCCGCGATGGCTGCTTGCGGCGATTCCTCGCTGGTATAGGCCAAAGGAAAGCGCGCGGCATGACGCTCGAAGTACTGCATCGCTTGAGTCGCGGGCAGCGCGGCAAGCAGTGCGTCACGTAGTCGGTCGGTCCAGGTAGCCGAGGCGGTCGCGATGTCGACTTCGAGCGCCGGCACATCGAGACGCATCGGCAGCGTGTCATCACCGCGGATCGTCACATGCAGTCGCGCATGATTCGAGAGCGCGATTTGCACCTGCGACTCGACCTCGCTGCCGCGGCAGCGTTCGAGCAGCAGTTGTTCGATGCGCAGCCGAACCTCCGTGGTGTAACGATCGCGGGGTACGAACACCATGCAGGACCAGAATCGCCCCAGCGCGTCATGCCGCAGCATCAGTCGGCTGGTGCGTCGCTCGTAAAGATTGACCGCGCCCCGCACGAAATCGACGAGTTCATCGACGCTCGATTGAAAGAGTTCATCGCGCGGCCAAGTTTCGAGGACAGCGAGGACTGCCTTGCCATCGTGGCTCTGCGGGTCGAGTCCGAATCGATCGACCACCTCGGCGACCTTGCGGCGCACGACGGGGATCTCGGCAGGCGAGGCGAAATAGGCCGTCGAGGTCCAAAGCCCCAGGAAACGATGCTCGCCGCGTACCCGCCCATGCGCATCAAAATCCTTAATGGCGAGATGATCGAGATGGCCAGCGCGATGCACCGTCGAACGGAGCGGCGATTTGGTGATGAGCAGGGGATCGGTGCTGCGCAAGGCCGAGCGCAGCGCACCGCGCAGGATCTCGGTCTGCGGCGCTGCACCGTGACCGGTACGCAGGATGCCGAGTCCGGAACGCGCGTTCGGACGCAGCCGATCGACGCTGCTGCCACGCTGCAGGGCGTGATAGCGGTAGCCGAGGAAGACGAAATGCGCCCCCTCAACCCAGCGCAGCAGGGCGATCGCCTCGTCGCGTTGGCTGCCGCGTGCTTGCAAACTGTCGATGACTGTGCGGATTCGTGCGCGCATCGCTTGCCAGTCCTCGACGGCGACCTGCACGTCGGCCAGCGTGGCGCGCAGGTCTGCTTCCAGTGCGGCAAGACTCCGTGCACTCGCTTGTCGGTCGATTTGGTAAAGCTGCCAGGATTCGCGCGTTGCGGGCTGCGCCTGCGTATCACGCGCGCAGAGCAGCTGACCATCGCGGCGCCGCTCTGCAGCGAGCACCGGGTGCACGAGCATGTGTACGCCAATGGCGTTTTTATTGAAGTTGAGCGAGAGCGACTCGACGAGGAAGGGACGGTCGTCGGTGACCACGAAGACGTAGCTGTGGCGCTCGCCGAGACCCTCTGCGGCGCTCGGGGTGATCGCGGCGATCAGTGTTTCACCGCTGCGTCGGCGCGCTGCGAGTGCGAAGTGTTGCTGCGCGAGACGGGCGAGGACCAGCGGTTCATGCGCAGCGAGATCTTCTTCGCCGACACCGCGAAAGTAATCGCGCAACAGGATGGCGGGCGGCGCTTTGCGCAGTCTGCGCGATGCACGAACGATATCGTCGATCAGATCGAGGCGACGTTGCGGGATGTTGCTCAGCATGAGTTCAGTGATCCTTGCAGGTCGATGCGACACGAGTGTGACGCGTCATGAATGCTTGCCGAAAGTGCGGGCGTGTTCGAGCAGGGTATCCAGAATACGTTCGAGTGCCTGACGGTCGGCTTCGGCGAGCACGGCGAGCAGCGACTGTTCGAGCCGTAGTGCCACGGGGACGACCTCTGCATAGATATTCCGTCCTTCGTTTGACAGCGACAGCATCGATTTGCGGCGATCTGCCGTTGCCATCCGGCGTTCGAGTCTGCCCTGCGTCAGCAGCCGCGATACCGCTCGACTGACGGCTACCTTGTCCATGGCGGTTCGTTCAGCAACTTGTGCCGCCGACAGGTCCGACTGCTGCGCAAGCACGGCCATCACTCGCCACTCCGGGATGCTCAGGCCGAAGCGCTGCGAGTACGCGCCGGCGATTGCGGAGCTCACAAGATTGGTGAGGATCGATAGCCGGTAGGGCAGAAAGCGATCGAGTTGCAGGTGCGGCTCGGTCATGCGACGTGCTGCAGGATCTCGCCAAAGATTGATTGACCTTGCGCATCGCGCATCCGGATGCGCACGCGATCGCCCCTCTGCATGAAGGCCGTACGCGGCGCGCCGTGCCGCAAGGTTTCGACGGTCCGCTGCTCGGCGATGCAGGAATAGCCGACGCCGCCTTCGGCGATCGGCCGGCCGGCACCGCCGTCCGCATCCCGGTTCGATACGGTACCCGAACCGATGATGGTGCCCGCGCCGAGGGCGCGCGTGCGCGCAGCGTGCGCCACCAGCGTCGGAAAATCGAAAGTCATGTCGATGCCGGCGTTCGCGCGACCGAATAATGCATCGTTGTAATCCACCTCGAGTGGCAAGTGCACGCGTCCGCGGTCCCAGGCGTCGCCGAGTTCGTCGAGCGTCACGGCGATCGGCGAAAAAGCCGATGCAGGTTTCGACTGGAAGAAGCCGAAGCCCTTGGCGAGTTCCTCGGGAATGAGATTGCGCAGCGAGACGTCGTTCACGAGCAGCACAAGTCGGATGCGCGTCGCGGCCTCTGCGGCACTCGAGCCCCGGGCAACATCGTCGGTGATCACCGCAACTTCGGCCTCGAAGTCGAGGCCCCAGGCCGGATCGTCGAGCGGGATCGGCTCTCGAGGCGCGAGGAAGGTATCCGAGCCTCCCTGATACATGAGCGGATCGGTCCAGAACGAGGCAGGCAACTCCGCGTTGCGTGCCTTGCGCACCAGTGCCACGTGATTGACGTACGCCGAACCATCGGCCCATTGGTGAGCGCGCGGCAGCGGCGAGAGGCACTGCGCTTGATCGAACGGCAGGCCTTCGCCCTGTTCGACTCTCTCGGCGAGCGTGCGCAGCGCGGGTTCACAGCGCAGCCAGTCATCAAGCGCCGCCTGCAATGTCGCGGCGACCTCTGCCGCGGGCAGTATGCGCGCGAGATCGCGCGAGACGACGACGAGGCGACCATCGCGACGCAGCGGTCCGTCGGTGCGCAGTGAGGCGAGCTTCACGACAGGGTCTCCGTGAATTCCGCCTCGTGCAGCCAAGCGGCGTGACGCGGTGCGCGTTTGGTGCGGCTCCATTCCTCAAGCATCGCAGGAGCTACCTCGCGCGCACGGCGTTCCTGCTCGGCGGTAGCCGTGTTGACCGTGAGTTCCAGCCGATGACCATTCGGATCAAAGAAATAGATGGACTTGAATAGCCCATGGTCCGTCGGGCCCACGACCTCGAGACCGCGCGCGCGGAGTTTGTCGCGCATCGTCTCGAGCGTGGCGAGATCGGCGACCTCGAAGGCGATGTGCTGTACCCAAGAGGGCGTATTCGGATCGCGCCCCATCGGTTCGCGGGTCGGCAGTTCGAAGAAGGCGAGTACGTTGCCCATGCCGGCATCGAGAAAGACATGCATGTAGGGATCCGGTTCGTGCGTCGAGGGCACGCGGTCCTCCGCGAAGGCCGTGGTGAACGCCATGCCGAGCACGTCGCGGTAGAACTCCACCGTTTCGCGCGCATCGCGACAGCGGTAAGCGACATGGTGGATTTTCTTGATGAGGCTCATGTCTTGAGGGCTCCCCGGCGAATCTGGTCACGCTCTAAGGATTCGAACAGGGCCTTGAAGTTACCCTCGCCGAAACCTTCATCGCCCAGTCGTTCGATGAATTCGAAGAACACCGGGCCGAGCAAACATTCGGAGAAAATCTGCAGCAGCAAGCGTCGTTCGCCGCGCGTCGAACCGTCGAGCAGGATGCCGCGCTGCTGCAAAGCAGCGGTGGGCAGACCGTGCCCGGGCAGTCGTTCTTCAAGCATTTCGTAATACGTCGCAGGCGGTGCGGTCATGAGCGGCACGCCCTGTGCGCGCAGCGCATCCACCGTGGTCGCAATATCGCGCGTCGCGAGGGCAATGTGCTGTATGCCCTCGCCATTGAAGCGCAGCAGATATTCCTCGATCTGTCCGCCGCCCTGACCGCCCTCTTCGTTGAGCGGAATACGAATCTTGTTGTCGGGCGCGGTCATGGCTCGCGACTGCAAGCCCGTGTGCTGCCCATGGATGTCGAAGTGGCGAATCTCGCGAAAGTTGAAGAGCCGCTCATAGAACGCAGCCCAATGATTCATGCGACCGCGATAAACGTTGTGCGTCAGATGATCGATGTGCGTAAGGCCGACGCCGGCGGGATGCCGCGCTGCGCCCGGCAGCCACTCGAAGTCGATGTCATAGATGCTCAGGCCGTCCCCGTAACGGTCGATGAGGTACAGCGCCGCGCCGCCGATGCCGCGGATCGCCGGCAGACGCAACTCCATCGGACCGGTCGGCAGATCCACCGGCTGCGCGCCGAGCGCGAGCGCGCGGGCGTAGGCCTGTTGCGCATCGCGAACACGGAAGGCCATGGCGCAGGCGCCGGCGCCGTGTTCCTCGGCGAAAAAGCCGGCCTGACTGCGTCGCTCGCGGTTGACGATGAAGTTGATGTCACCCTGACGGAAGAGCGTGACGTCCTTGGAGCGGTGTTTTGCGACCGCCTCGAAACCAAGCTGCCGAAACACCGTTTCCAGCGGGTTGGTGTCGAGGGCGGCGAATTCGACGAATTCGAAGCCATCGAGACCCATGGGATTGTCGAGAGGTAAATCTTTCGGAACCGCGCTCATGGGCCGCATCTCGTTGCAACTGAAACAGTTTCAAACGTAACGTTTTACGCGGCGCGGGTCCAGAGGGTATGATTTATGCAATGTTGAGCAATTTCGAAAGTCGAGCCGAGGCGGAGCTGATGGCGAGGGCCTTGCGTGCGGTAGCCGATGCCGCCCGGCTGCGTCTGCTGCGGCTCTGCGCGGATCGACCAACCAGCGTGTCCGAACTCGCCGCAGCGACCTCTGATAGCGAACCGAATGTCTCCCGTCACCTGAAGCAACTCGGACAGGCGGGTTTGCTGCGGCGCATGCGACGTGGGCAACGCGTGGAGTACCAGCCGGTGGGCGAGGGTGGTTTCGCCGCTGAGCTGCTCGGGCTGCTGCTCGCGCGCTTGTCGCCCGACGATGCGGCATTGCGCGAGGCTCGGGCGCGGCTGCGGGCCATCGAAGCGGGCGCGCGCGCCGCGCTGCGTGGCTCGGCTGCCGACTGGGTGGTGTCGAGCCGCCTTGGTCGAAGCTTGCGGGGCGCGCTCGGCATGCAGTTCGAGCGCGATGTTGCCGGGGCACGCGTTCTCGTGCGCAGCCAGCATCGCGAACTGCTCGAAGTGCTGCTGCAAACGGCGGCGCATGGTGCGGCACGCGCCGATGCGCCGCGAGTCACGCTACGCGCTGCCTCGAAGCCCGAGAAGAATGTGCTGCAGTCCTGGCTTGATGCCGAAGGTCTGCGTGCGCTCGTGCTGACGAGTGGCGAGGTGCGCAAACAGGGCTCCTTCGACGTGTGCTACGAGGCACCACTCCCCGATGAGTTGCGTGACCCCACGCAGCTTGATGCGCTGCTGCAGCGCACGCGTGCGCAGCTTGCCGAAGACGGAATTCTTTGGTGTGTCGTGCCTTACGATCTGCTTGAGTCCGAAGGGTCGCCACCCCTGCGTCTGCGCGCACACCTGACCGACGGCGGCTTCGATTGCTTGTCGCTGGCGCCGATCGAGGCCGAGGGGCGTCATGTGCTCTTGGCGCGGGCGCGCCTGCGCACGGCGCGTAGCGTGCTCGAGAACCCGCTTTCACTGTCTACCTGAGCAAGGGCGACCATACGCCCCCTATCGCCGGAGTCCATGATGTCTGCCCAACCGATCAGCGTGTCCTTCGAATTTTTTCCTCCCGGCGATGCGGCCATGGAGGCCACTCTGTGGCAATCGGTGGAGCGCTTGCGGCCGCTTGCGCCGCGCTTCGTCTCCGTGACCTACGGTGCTGACGGCTCCACGCGCGATCGCACGCATGCGTTGGTGCGACGCATCCAGACGGAGACCGCACTCACCGGTGCGCCGCATCTCACCTGTGTCGGTGCCTCGCGCGGTGAAGTGCTCGATGTCGCTCGTCGGTACTGGGATGAGGGCATTCGCCACATCGTCGCGCTGCGTGGCGACCCGCCGCAGGGTGCCACGACCTACGATCCGCATCCCGATGGGTTTGCCTACGGCGCAGATCTCGTGGCGGGCCTGCGCAGCATCGCGGATTTCGATATCTCGGTCGCGGCCTATCCCGAGACCCATCCCGAGGCGCCTTCGGCCGAGGCGGATCTCGAGAACTTTCGTCGCAAGGTGGATGCTGGCGCCACCCGCGCGATCACCCAGTTTTTCTTTGATACTGATGACTATCTGCGCTTCCGTGATCGTTGCGTTGCGGCGGGTATTACCGTGAGCATCGTTCCCGGGATATTGCCCATCACGCGCTTCCCGCAGGTGACGCGCTTTGCCGCGCGCTGTGGTGCAAAGGTGCCGGGCTGGCTGGCGGAGCGCTTCGCGGGGCTCGATGACGATCCGGACACGCGCCGCCTGATCGCCGCGAATGTGGCGATCGAGCAGGTCTCGCGTCTGCGCCGTCACGGGGTCAACGAATTCCACTTCTACACGCTCAATCGCGCCGAGCTCACCTACGCGATCTGTCACGCGCTCGGCCTCCGCCCGATCGTAGCGGCAACGGGTGCCGCATGAGCTGCTGTGCGCAGCATCTGCCCGCGCCGCAGGCGCTCGAGTCGCGCACCAAGAGCGCCAAGGCCGCGCCGTTCGTGATCACGCCGGTTGACGCCGCCGCGCGCACCGAGCGGGTGCGTCGCCTTCGCGAGCTCATCGAGGAGCGGATTTTGCTGATCGATGGCGCGATGGGCACCATGATCCAGCGCTACAAGCTCGACGAAGCCGGCTATCGAGGTAACCGTTTTGCGGATTACGGTCGTGATGTGCGCGGCAACAACGATCTGCTGGCGCTGACGCGGCCGGAGATCGTCGCCGAAATCCACCGCGCTTATTTCGAGGCCGGTGCCGACATCGTGGAAACCAACACTTTCAACTCGACCACCATCGCCCAGGCCGATTACGGCATGGAAGCACTGGTACCGGAGTTGAACTATCGCGCGGCGCGACTCGCGCGCGAAGTGGCCGATGAGGTTGCGATGCGCACGGGTTCGCCGCGCTTCGTGGCCGGTGCCCTCGGACCCACTAATCGCACCGCCTCGCTCTCGCCGGACGTCAACGATCCCGGTATGCGCAATGTCGACTTCGATCAGTTGGTGGCGGCGTACGCCGAGGCCACGCACGCGCTGGTGCAAGGTGGCGCGGATCTCATCCTGATCGAGACGGTGTTCGACACGCTCAATGCCAAGGCGGCGCTCTTTGCCGTGCGGCAGGTGCTCGATGAACTCGCGCTCGATCTGCCGGTGATGGTGTCGGGCACGATCACCGACGCCTCGGGTCGCACGCTCTCGGGTCAGACCACCGAGGCCTTTTGGAACTCGGTGCGTCACGGCGAGTTGTTCGCGATCGGCCTCAACTGCGCGCTCGGTGCGAGCGACATGCGTCCCTACGTCGCTGAACTTGGGCGCATCTCCGATCGCTACGTGTGCGCGTATCCGAATGCCGGCTTACCCAATGCCTTTGGCGAATACGATGAAACGCCTGCCGAAACCGCAGCGATCCTCGCCGAGTTCGCGCGCTCCGGGCTGCTTAATATCGTGGGCGGCTGTTGTGGTACGACACCGGATCACATCCGCCTGATTGCCGAGGCGGTGCGCGGCGTGAAGCCGCGTTCGCGCCAGCCGATTGAAGTGAAGTGCCGGCTGTCGGGTCTTGAACCGCTCAATATTTCGGCCGACACGCTGTTCGTCAACGTAGGCGAGCGGACCAATGTCACGGGCTCGGCGAAGTTCCGCAAGCTCATCGAGGCGGGTGACTATGCGACCGCGCTCGATATTGCGCGTCAACAGGTGGTCGCAGGCGCGCAGATCATCGACGTCAACATGGACGAGGGCATGCTCGATTCCGAGGCGGCGATGGTGCGCTTCCTCAATCTGATCGCCGCCGAACCCGACATCGCGCGCGTCCCGCTCATGATCGATTCCTCGAAGTGGAGCGTGATCGAGGCAGGGCTGAAGTGTGTGCAGGGCAAGCCGATCGTCAATTCGATCAGTCTCAAGGAAGGCGAGGCTGCGTTCATTGCGCAGGCACGCAAGGTCCGCGCCTTCGGCGCTGCGGTCGTGGTGATGGCCTTCGACGAGCGAGGTCAGGCCGACAGTATCGAGCGCAAGGTGGCGATCTGCGAGCGCTCCTACGCAATCCTCACGCAGCAGGTCGGTTTCCTGCCCGAAGACATCATCTTCGATCCTAATATCTTTGCCGTGGCCACGGGTATCGAGGAGCACGCCAACTACGGGGTCGATTTCATAGAGGCTACGCGACTCATCAAGTCGCGCCTGCCGCACGCCATGGTGAGCGGCGGCGTGAGCAACGTGTCATTCTCGTTTCGCGGCAACGACCCGGTTCGCGAAGCGATGCACAGCGTGTTCCTCTATCACGCCATCCGTGCCGGCATGGACATGGGCATCGTCAACGCCGGCCAGTTGGCGATCTATGAAGATATTGCCGCTGATCTGCGCGAGGCTGTCGAAGATGTGATTCTCAATCGGCGCGCGGATTCCACCGAGCGGCTGCTCGCCGTGGCCGGACGCTTCAAAGGCGAGGCGGGTACGCGTCGCGAGGCCGATCTCGAGTGGCGCTCGCTCCCGGTGGTCAAACGGCTCGAACATTCGCTCGTCAAGGGAATGGATGAGTTCATCGTCGAGGACACGGAGGCGGCACGGCTCGAGGCGCGACATCCGATCGAGGTGATCGAAGGGCCGCTGATGGATGGCATGAACGTCGTCGGCGATCTTTTCGGTGCAGGCAAGATGTTCTTGCCCCAGGTGGTCAAAAGTGCGCGCGTCATGAAAAAAGCTGTCGCGCATCTCGTGCCCTTCATCGAGGATGGCAAATCGGGCGCGGCACGCAGCAATGGCAAGATCGTGCTCGCCACAGTCAAGGGGGACGTGCACGACATCGGTAAGAACATCGTGGGCGTCGTACTGCAGTGCAACAATTTCGAGGTGATTGATCTTGGCGTGATGGTGCCTGCCGAGAAGATTCTCGAGGTCGCGCGTCGCGAGAATGCAGCGCTGATCGGTCTGTCCGGACTCATCACGCCCTCGCTCGATGAAATGGTGCATGTGGCGCGCGAGATGCAGCGTCAGGGTTTCACCGTGCCGTTGTTGATCGGTGGCGCCACGACTTCGCCCGCGCATACCTCGGTGAAGATCGCGCCGCAGTACCGCGAGCCGGTGGTCTATGTCAAAGATGCCTCGCGCGCCGTGGGTGTCTGCCAGTCATTGGTGACGCCCGCACAGAAAGCGGGTTTTGTCGCCAAAATTGCCGAAGAGCATGAACGACGCCGTGAGCAGCATGCGGGCAAGACGGTCAAGCAGCCTGAGGCATCGCTCGCCGCCGCACGCGCCAACAAGCGGCGGATCGATTGGCAGGCTTATCGACCGGTGGCGCCGCTGCGTCCGGGCGTGCAGGTGTTCGAGGACTATCCGCTCACCGAGCTACTCGATTACATCGACTGGATGCCGTTCTTCAACGCCTGGGAGTTCGCCGGCAAGTTTCCGGACATCCTCACGGACAGCGTGGTGGGTGAGGCGGCGAGCAATCTCTATGCCGACGCGCGTCGCATGCTCAAACAAATCATCGCGGGCAACTGGCTCACCGTACGTGCCGTGCTCGGTGTGTTTCCGGCGAATTCCGTGGGGGACGACATCGAGCTCTATACGGGCGAGGACCGTCGCGAGGTGCTGATGACGCTGAATCATCTGCGGCAGCAGAAGGGTAAACCCGCTGGGCAGCCGCACGAGTGCTTGGCCGATTACGTCGCGCCGCGGGACAGCGGCGTACGCGATTACGTGGGTGGCTTTGCGGTGACGGCGGGTGTCGGCATCGAGGAGCATGTGGCGCGGTTCGAGGCGGCACATGATGATTACTCGAGCATCATGCTCAAGGCGCTGGCCGATCGCTTCGCCGAGGCTGCGGCCGAGCACTTCCACGAACGCACGCGACGCGAACTCTGGGGTTACGACGCTGCCGAGCAGCTCACCAATCAGGAGCTCATTGGCGAGGCGTATCGCGGCATTCGGCCCGCTCCGGGGTATCCGGCCTGTCCCGACCACACCGAAAAAGCCAAGTTGTGGCAGTTGCTCGATGTGCAGCGAAACACGGGCATCCGCCTGACCGAAAGCTTCGCGATGTACCCGACGGCCGCGGTGAGCGGCTGGTATATCGCGCATCCGGAAGCCAAATATTTCGCTGTCGGCAAGATCGATCGCGATCAGCTAGAAGACTATGCACGCCGCAAGGGCGTGCAGGTCGAGGAGGCCGAGCGCTGGCTGGCGCCTAACCTCGGCTACGAGCGCAGCTGACGGAGATAAGCCGGCCCACCGAGCGCGCGCATCTGGCCCATGATGGCATCGCGCCGTCCCTGAACGTATGCAGATGGGCGGTCGGCACGCAGGCGTTTCGGGTTGGGCAGCACGGCAGCCAGCGTTGCGGCTTCACGGCGGGTCAGTCGCGACGCATCCTTGGCAAAGAATTTTTGCGCGGCGGCCTGCACTCCGTACGTACCGCGGCCGAACTCGGCAATATTCAGGTAAACCTCGAGAATTCGCTCTTTAGGCCACAGTGCCTCGATCAGCACCGTGAACCAAACTTCGAGTCCCTTGCGCAGCCAGCTACGCTGCGGCCAAAGAAAAAGATTCTTGGCGACTTGCTGCGAGATGGTGCTGGCGCCGCGGGTGCGCGTGCTTTTTTCGTTGTGCTGCAAGGCTTTTCGAATCGACTCGAAGTCGAAGCCGGCATGCAGCGGAAATAGTTGATCTTCGGCAGCGATTGCTGCCATGGCGGCGTGTGGCGAGATTCGCTCGAACGGCGCCCACTCGTAGGCATTGGCGTAGCTGAAATCACCCTCGAGCATCGCCGCAACGCGCGTCGTCAACATGAAAGCCGAGGTCGGCGGCGGCACCCAGCGCAGCACCGCGACCAGCGCGACCGATCCGCCCACTGCGATCAGCAGCGCGCGGACCAGGATACGCAGAATGCGCGTCGCCTTCAGGCGGCAGCCTCGCGCGTGACCGAGTGGATGATCACCTCGTCCACCGGTACATCACCGTGGCCACGACGGCGGGTGGTCGGGACTTCGGCGATCGCGTCGATCACGTCCATGCCGGCGATGACTCGACCGAACACGGCGTAGCCATAGTTATCGGGCTGGTGATTGAGGAAGTCGTTGTCGATGAGATTGATGAAGAACTGCGCGGTCGCGCTGTGCACGTCGCTGGTACGCGCCATCGCGAGCGTACCCCGCAGATTTTCGAGGCCGTTCGTGGCCTCGTTGCGAATCGGCGGCCGCGTATCTTTTTGTTCCATGCCGCTCGCGAAGCCACCACCCTGAATCATGAAACCCGGAATGACGCGATGAAAGATCGTGCCGTCATAGTGGCCGGCCTCGACGTACTGCAGAAAATTGGCGGCAGATTCCGGAGCTTCTTTCGCAAATAATTCGACGCTGAAATCGCCGGCGCTGGTCTTGAACTTGAGCATGTGCGGGGTCTTCTCTGATTAAAGGATGGTCTGATTAAAGGGTGGTCTGATCAGGATATGGGGTCGGTCTTTGACCTCCGAAGCGAGTGTAGGTCCAGTCTGCCTTCAGTGACGCGTTCGTGACCGGCGAGATCGCGGTGCGAGACTACGTGACGGAAACCCCGCGCGACAAGTTCGGCGCGCAGTCTTGCGCCCTGAGTGGTGCCGTGCTCGAGCAGCAGAGTGCCGGCAGGTTCGAGATAGCGCGGCGCCGCGGCTGCGAGGTATGCAAGATCGGCAAACCCGTCATCGCCCGGGGTCAGTGCGGCGCGCGGTTCGTGACGCAGCGAGTCGCCCTGCAGCACCGGATCATCCGCTGCGACATACGGCGGATTGGCCGCGATAACATGAAAGCGACGTCCGGCGACCGGCGCGAACCAGTCCCCCTGCAGCAACTCAAGGGCGACGGCATGCCGCGCCGCGTTTTGTCGCGCGACGGCGAGCGCTTCGTGGCAGCGCTCTATCGCTGTGACTCGCCAGCCTGGGCGCTCATGAGCAATGGCGATGGCGATTGCGCCGGAGCCGGTGCCGAGATCCAGCACCGTGGGCAGGGCAAGGCCACCCGTTTCGAGCGCATCACCGCACTGCAAGGCACGCTCCACGAGTAGCTCGGTCTCGGGTCGCGGGACGAGCACGGCGGGACTGACGGTGAGCGTGAGCGACCAGAACTCGCGTTCGCCCAAGAGGTAAGCGAGTGGTTCACCGTCACAGCGTCGATGAAGCCACTGCGAAATCTTTGCTTGCTCGAGCACCGACAGGGCGCGTTCGGGATCAGCATAGAGCGTGCTGCGCGGCAGGCCGAGCGCTGCGAGCACGAGGGCTTCCGCCTCGCGCAGCGCATCGCGCGCAGGCTGCGGCTCGGGCGGATGCGGCCTGAGCGGGCGGGCGACATGGGCCGCGGCCAGAGCGGCCGCTACCGTCTGCACGGCAGCGCGCAGGTGGACGGGGATCGTGAGGATGGCGAGCGACGGCATGAATCAAGCGTGTGTCGGGATGGGCTGCTCCACGCTGCCTAGTGTCGCACGCGGTGTGCATCCGCGCGTCGGCCGCCATGACGCGGCTTACCGGCGAGTCTGCTAGATTGCGCCGCGCCATGAGTGCCCACGCATGAATTCCCAAGCATGAACCGCCGTGCATCGATCGTCCTGGATTTTCCCAGCGAGGCGCTGCTGCCCCGCAGGCCGGCGAGCCTCGGAGAAATCCTCGATGCCGGGTTCGTGCTCTTCAAGGGCACGCTGATTGGTTGCGTGCCGTTTTCGCTGTTGGCGGTGCTGTTCGGCCACCTGCCTTCGGTGTACCAACTCCTCACGGGTCAGGCGCTGGCGCTTGACGAATCCAAGGATCTCATCTGGTGGCTGCTGATGCTGGTAGCCGGGCTCGGTACGCTCTGCGTGTGGCTGATCATCATGCTGCGTCAACGCGCAGCGTTGGTAGCCGCCGCGTCAGCGGGCAACGCTGACGGCGTTGCGGGCGGCGTGTTCGCCGATGTCCTGGCCGCAGTGCGCCTATTGCCGCGAGCGCTGCTGTTGCTGCTGTTCGCAGCAGCGGCAATCGTGCTCGGCAGCGTGCTCTTGGTGTTGCCCGGGATTTACCTGCTGGTGGCGTTCTGGCCCGCACTCGCGATCCAGGTGTTCGAGGCGCGCGGTATTCGCGACTCGCTTGATGGAGCGCTGCAACTCGTGCGCGGCGAGTGGCGTCATGTGGCGATGACGCTGGTGGTGGTGGCGATGAGCGTGCTCGCCTTGTTCGTGATCGGCAGTCTCTGCGGCTTGCTGTTGTTCGAGATCACGGGTCGTGCCGACCTCGCCAAAGATCCGCTGGCGAGCGGGCTGGTCGCGGGCTTGCTCGGCGCGTTGTTCCAGCCGCTGGTGATCGCGTTCACCCTCGCGAGTTACGCGGATCTGCGCCATCGCAAGGCTTGAGATCGCTGCGTCGGTGTCGCGCATCGTGCCGCGACGCTCGGCGCCGCTCAGGTCTCTTCTTCAGCGAGCAGTTCTGCCTGATGTTCCTGCAGCAACGGCTCGATCAAATCTTCGAGTCGACCTTCCATGATGGCGTCGAGCTGATACAGCGTGAGATTGATCCGGTGGTCGGTGACGCGGCCTTGCGGAAAATTATAGGTGCGGATGCGCTCGGAGCGATCACCGCTGCCCACTTGCAGCTTGCGCTCGCGAGCCTGCGCAACCTCGCGTTTTTCCTGCTCGGAGGCGCGCAACTTGGCCTTGAGCAGCGACATCGCTCGACTGCGATTCTTGTGTTGCGAGCGTTCGTCCTGACATTCGACCACGAGACCACTCGGCAAGTGCGTGATGCGCACCGCCGAATCGGTTTTGTTGACGTGCTGCCCGCCTGCGCCCGAGGCGCGATACGTGTCGATGCGCAGATCGGCGGGATTGATCTCGACATCCTCGACCTCATCGAGCTCGGGCAGGATGGCCACGGTCACCGCCGAGGTGTGGATGCGTCCCTGGGCTTCGGTCGCGGGGACCCGCTGCACGCGATGCGTACCGGATTCAAACTTGAGCTTGGCAAACACGCCGGCGCCGAGCACGCGGCAGATGACCTCGCGATATCCCCCATGTTCGCCGGGGCTTTCGCTGAGTGTCTCGATCTGCCAGCCCTGTTTCTCGGCATAGCGGCTGTACATGCGCAGCAGGTCACCTGCAAAGATTGCCGCCTCATCGCCACCGGTGCCCGCGCGCACCTCCAGATAGATGTTGCGACCGTCACGTGGATCAGGCGGAATCAGCATTCGTCGCAGCGCGTGCTCTTCGAGCACCAAGGTCTCGTCCAAGCGGCGTGACTCTTCTTCGCCGAGGGCGCGCATCTCGGGGTCGCCATCCGCGGCGAGCCCCTGCGCCGCCGCGAGTTCAGTCTCGATAGCACGATATCTCTCGTATCGTTCAGCGAGCGGCGTCAGGCGCGCGTATTCCATCGACAGCTCGCGAAACTGGTTCGAACCGCCGTCCACGGCGGGGTCTGCAAGCAATCGACCCACTTCTTCATAGCGGTCGGCCTGCCGGTCGAGGCGTTGACGGATGGAGGCTTTCATCGGGCAGGCGCGATTCTCGGGGTGTGAATGGATGCTGACAAGCCAGCCGGTTCCGATATAGTCCGGAAACAATGTCTGCCGCCCGCTTACGTCCGCTCAGCGCGCTCATTTTGCTCCTCGCCTCGCCGTGGCTCGGTGCCCTGCAGCCGGCCGAGGGCGGTGCCGCCGATACCAGCGCGGCCGACCGGGCGCTGCTGGCCGGCGACTGCAAGGGCGCCGTCGAGGGTTACCTTGCGGCGGGCCTGCTCGATCGCAACCCGCGAGTGATCGAGCGCGCGGTCGAGGTGGCAAGGGCGTGTCGTCACCTGCCCGCGGCGAGTCGAGCGGCGGACCGCTTGCTCGAGCTCGATGGCGAGAACGTCGATTCGCTGCGGCTCGTCGGGCTGATCGCCCTCGAAACCTGGCGACTCGATCTCGCCCGTCGCGTCTATCGCGATCTGCTTGCCAAACCTGATGTGGAGCCCGAGCGCGCGCTCGCCGATATTCTGCCCGAGATTGCCGAGGGTGATGCAGCTCCCGCAGGTTGGCTGGTATTCAAAGAAATCATCGATCGGCAGACGGCTGCGGCCCGTACACTCGCCACGCTTGCCCGCATCGCCTGTAGTGCCGATGACATCGGCAGCTGCCTTGAACTGATCGCTGCTGCTCGCAGCAAGGACGGAGGCAACGACGCGCGTACCATCCGGCTCGCCGCCGCCGCCGCCGCGGCGGCGGCGCGGGGCGATGCCGAGCGCGCGCTTGCCGAGGCGGAGCTTGTCGCGCAGGGTGATCCCGAGAATCATCGCTTCGCGCGTATCGAGACGCTGATCACGCTTGATCGATTGGATGAGGCGCGCGAGGCGCTGCTCGCCATCGAGAAAGATCCGACGCCCGGCAATGGACGGGCGGCAGTCGATGCAGATCGTCGCTTGGCGCTGCTCGCGCTCTCGAGCGGCGATGAGGTCGAGGCCGAGCGTCGCTTCGGCGCGCGTCTTTCGCGGGATCGCGGTGCGGGTGAGGCGATGTATTACCTGTCGCTCATCGCCGAACGTCGCGGCCGCAAGGACGTTGCGCTGCAAGGCTATCGGCAACTGATCGCCGCAGGCGTCGGCTTGCCGCCAAGAGTGCGCGCGGCGCGTTTGCTGCTCGAGCGTGGCGAACGCGAGGAGGCGCTAAAATTCTTTGACGATCTCCTCAAGGGCGGCAGAACCGATGCCATCGAGGTCGAAATCGCGCGCTCGCGGGCACTGCTCGACGCCGGTTTGGGGAGCGAGGCGATAGCGAGCGTCGATACCGCGCTCGAGCGCTATCCGTCCCATCCAGCGCTGCTTTATCACCGCGCTGTGCTCCTCGACGGGGCAGGGCGTACGCGCGAGGGCGTGCGCGTCTTCGAAGCGCTGCTCGTGCAGCGTCCGGGCGATGGCAACGTGCTGAACGCGCTCGGCTATACGTTGGCGGATCGCAAGCAGCAGTTGCCCCGCGCGGAACGCTTGATCCGCGAGGCGTTGATACAGCGCCCGGACAGCGCCGCGTTTCTCGACAGCCTCGCCTGGGTGCGCTTTCGACGCGGTGATCGGGCGTCGGCTTTGCCGCTGCTCGAGCGCGCGTGGCGCGTGTCGCGCGAGCCTGAGATCGCGGCCCACTGGGGCGAGGTGCTGTGGGCCTCGGGCGACAAGACGCAGGCCCGGGCGGTGTGGGCGCGTGCGCTCGCCATCGCGCCCGACTCGACGCCGCTGCGCAACACGGTCGAGCGGCTTGCCGGATCGATCGAGCTCGGCGCGCCCGGGACGCCGTGACCCGATCAAGGACGACTCGCCTGCGTGGCGCGGGTCTGCTGGTGGCATGCGCGGCGCTGCTGTCGGCCTGTGCAACGTTGCGCGATCACGCCGCCATGCCCCGCGCCTTGCCGAGCAATTGGGACGATCGACGCGGCGAACTTCAGGCGCTCACGCGCTTCGACCTGCAGGGACGGCTGGCCGTGGCCAGCGGCGAGGAGGGCTTCAGCGCGGCGCTGCGTTGGTCGCAACGATTCGACCGGGCTCGGCTCGAAGTCGACGGACCGCTCGGCGTCGGCGGCGTGCGAGTCGATCTGGAGCGGGGGCGGCTACGGGATGAGGCCGTACGCACCGAGCTTGAGCAACGTCTTGGCTTCGCTTTGCCAATCGAGTCCCTGCGCTATTGGATGCTTGGGGTGCCCGATCCCGCGCGCGCCGCCGAGGAGCAACGAGACGCCGATAGTCCGACGCTCGCCGCGCTGACTCAGGATGGCTGGACTGTTTCGTTCACGCGCTATGCACGAGTCGATGACGGGAACTACGAGCTGCCGCAGCGGATCGAGGTGACTCGCGAGTCGGTGCGCGTGCGGTTGCTGATCGAGCGTTGGGGCAGAGCACGGCGATGACAATCAACGTGTGGTGGCCGGCGCCGGCCAAACTCAATCTTTGTCTGCATGTGACCGGCCGACGTGCTGATGGCTACCACGAGTTGCAGACCATTTTTCAGCCGATAGACCTGCAGGACGAGCTGGCGTTCGAGGTGGCCCCTGCGGGAGTGATCGAGCGGCGCGACGATGCGCAGGCGAAGCCTGGGGCGTTGGCCGCGATCCCCTCGGCCTAGGATCTTTGCGTGCGTGCGGCGCGGGCGCTGGCCGAGCTCGCCGCCGAGCAGCTCGGACGAGCGGTTCCCGGCGTGATCATTCGCATCCGCAAGCGTATTCCGATGGGCGGTGGCCTCGGCGGCGGCAGTTCGGATGCGGCGACGACCTTGCTAGTGCTCAATACGCTCTGGAGCCTCGGTTTCGATCGCGCGACGCTCGCCGCGGTCGGTGTGAAGCTCGGCGCCGATGTGCCGGTCTTCATCCACGGGGTCGCCGCCGTGGGCGAGGGGGTGGGCGAGCGGTTGACGCCGGCATCGCTGCCGGATCGCTGGTTCCTCGTCATCCACCCCGGAGTCTCGGTACCGACGGCAACGGTGTTCCAGGCGCCTGAATTGACACGAAATTCCCCGATCCTCACAATACCCGCCCTTTTGGCGTCGGGGGGTCGAAACGACTGCGAGCCGGTGGTGCGCGAGCGCTATCCGGAAGTTGCAGAGGCGATCGACTGGTTGGCGAGGTTCGCCCCGACGCGGTTGACGGGTACAGGGTCCTGCATTTTCGCGAGCTTCGACTCGGCCGCTGCGGCAGAACGGGTCGCCGCGCGCGTGCCGGACTGCTGGCGGGCTTGGGTGGCGCGTGCACTGCCGCGCTCCCCGTTGCTCGATCGTCTGCCGGAATCGACCTCGCTTTGAAGTTTTTCAGACACCGCGTCTGCTGGGGTGTCGCCAAGTGGTAAGGCAGCGGGTTTTGATCCCGCCATTCGGAGGTTCGAATCCTTCCACCCCAGCCATTCGGTGTCGCCGCGTTCGGTTGATGTAGCGCTCGAGAGGCCCGCTTGGATAGCCAGACCCTGGCCGTGTTCACCGGCAATGCGAATCCCGCGTTGGCCCAGGAAATCGCCCGACACCTGATGGTGCCGCTCGGCCGTGCCGTAGTGAGCCGCTTCAGCGACGGTGAGGTGAACGTCGAGCTCATGGAAAACGTGCGCGGCCGCGACGTCTTCCTCGTGCAGCCGACCTGCCCACCGGTCAATGATCACTTGATGGAACTGCTCGTGATGGCCGACGCCTGTCGTCGTGCCTCGGCAGCGAGCGTCACGGCGGTGGTGCCCTACATGGGCTATTCGCGGCAGGATCGTCGGCCGCGTGCCACGCGCTCGGCCATCTCCGCCAAGCTCGTCGCCAACATGATGACCGAAGCGGGCATCAGCCGCGTGCTCACGGTCGATCTGCACGCCGAGCAGATCCAGGGTTTCTTTGATATCCCGGTGGACAACGTCTATGCCTCGCCAGTGCTGCTCGGCGATGCCTGGCGCCAGCGCTACGAGAACATGATCGTGGTCTCGCCCGACGTCGGTGGCGTGGTGCGCGCCCGCGCGCTCGCCAAGCGGCTCGATGATGTCGAACTCGCAATCATCGACAAGCGGCGTCCGCGACCCAACGAATCGAAGGTGATGAACATCATCGGCGAGGTTGCGGGCAAGACCTGCGTGCTGATCGACGATATGGTCGACACCGCCGGCACGCTCTGTCTGGCGGCGCAGGCGCTCAAAGACGAGGGCGCGGTCAAGGTCGTCGCCTACATCACTCATCCGATCCTCTCCGGCAGTGCCGTCGAGAAGATCACCCATTCCGCGCTCGATCAGCTGGTGGTGACCGACACCATCCCGCTGTCGGCGGCGGCGCAGCAGTGCGGGCGGATCCGTCAGCTTTCAGTGGCGGGCCTGCTCGGCGAGACGATACGGCGAATTCGCGACGAAGAGTCGGTGAGTTCGCTGTACGTCGATTGAGTCCGTTCTGGTCGCGGAACGGAAAGATATCAACCAGGAGCAAGTCAATGAAAATCTCGTTCGAACTGGCCGCGGAACTCCGCAACGACGAAGGCAAAGGTGCGAGCCGCCGCCTGCGTCACGCGGGCAAGGTCCCGGCCATCCTCTACGGCGGCAAGCGTGATCCGCGCATGCTGTCCCTCAATCACGAAAAACTGGTCAGTCTGGTCGAGGACGAAAAGTTTTACTCGACCATCATCGGCCTTAAGGTCGGTGACGAGACGCAGGCAGCGATCGTCAAGGATCTGCAGATGCATCCGGCGCGCAACCAGGTGTTGCATGTCGATCTGCAGCGCGTACTCGAAGACGAGAAGATCCGCATCCGTCTGCCAGTCCACTTCAAGGGCGAGGCCGCATCGCCGGGCGTGAAGACGCAGGGTGGTTTGGTCTCGCATCGCATCACCGACATCGAAGTGACCTGTCTGCCGAAGGATCTGCCGGAGGAGATCGCGCTTGATCTCTCGCAGATGAAGCTCAACGAATCAAAGTACATTTCCGACATCACGCTGCCTGCGGGTGTGGTGGCCACCGCCGTGCTGCAAGGCAAGGATCAGGTGGTCGTCTCGATCCACAGCCCGCGCGCTCAGGAGCCGGAAGCCGTGGCGGCGGAAGCGACTGTGGCGGCAGCGCCGGCGGCCGACGCCAAGAAGGAAGAGCCCAAGAAGGAAGCCGCAAAGAAATAAGCGCGCTTCGGTGACGGATCTGCGGGTGGCGATGCGTTCGCCATCGGCAGATGCGAATGGAGGCCGCCTTCACGGGCGGCCTCCGTTTTTGCGGAGGCTGAATGGCCGGTACGACGCTCAAGCTCATCGTGGGACTCGGCAATCCGGGCGACAAATACGCGCGGACGCGACACAACGCGGGCTTTTGGTTCGTCGATGAACTCGCGCGGCGTCACGGCGGACAGTTTCGCAGCGAGTCGAAGCATCAGGGTGAGATCGCACGGATTCGTGTGCCCGCAGAGGGCGGTGCTGCGCTCGAGATTTGGCTTTTGAAGCCGAGCACGTACATGAACAAAAGTGGCGGCGCGATTGCCTCGCTCAGTCATTTTTACAAGGTGACGCCGGGCGAGGTGCTGGTCGCGCACGACGAGCTCGATTTATCCGCCGGTACCGCACGCTTCAAGTTGGGTGGCGGCCACGGTGGTCATAACGGCTTGCGCGATACCATCGCGGCGATTGGCGCCGAGTTCTGGCGACTGCGACTCGGTATTGGGCATCCCGGACACAAGGATCTCGTGCTCGATTACGTGCTGCAGCGCGCTTGCGCAGCGGATGAGCGCGCCATCGAGACCTCGATCAACAAGGCGGCCGATGCGCTGCCCGTACTGCTCGGTCAGGGGGCCGAGAAGGCGATGAACCGTTTGCATACACAGGACTGAATCAAACATGGGAATCAAGTGCGGTATCGTCGGTTTGCCCAACGTCGGCAAGTCGACTCTCTTCAATGCGCTGACGCGCTCGGCGATCGCCGCCGAGAATTATCCGTTCTGCACCATCGATCCCAATGTGGGTATCGTGCCCGTGCCCGATCCGCGGCTCGATCAGCTTGCAGCCATCGTGCAGCCCGAACGCATCGTGCCGACCACGGTCGAGTTCGTCGACATCGCGGGCATCGTCAAAGGTGCCTCCACCGGCGAAGGACTCGGCAACAAGTTTCTCGCCAATATCCGCGAAGTCGATGCGATCACGCATGTGGTGCGTTGCTTCGTCAATGACGACATCGTGCACGTATCGGGGCGCATCGATCCGCTCGCCGACATCGAGACCATCAACACCGAGCTTGCGCTCGCCGATCTCGACACCGCCGAAAAAGCGCTGCAGCGCGCCGAGAAAGCCGCCAAAGCCATGGACAAGGAGGCGATCAAGGCGCGCGAGGTCATTCGTCGCGTGCGCGATGCGCTCAACGAGGGCAAGCCCGCGCGCGCCATCGAACTCGATGACACCGAGCGGCCGATCGTGCGCGAGATGCAGCTGCTCACCTACAAGCCCGTGCTCTACGTCGCCAACGTCCAAGAGAGTGGCTTCACCAACAATCCGATGCTCGAGGCGGTGCAGAAGCTTGCGGCGAGCGAAGGCTCGCAGGTGGTCGCGGTGTGCGCGGCGATCGAGGCCGAGATCTCGCAACTCGAAGACGCCGATCGCGCCGAGTTCCTCAAAGATTTGGGTCTCGAAGAGCCGGGTCTGAATCGGGTCATTCGCGCCGGCTACGCGTTGCTTGGCTTGCAGACTTACTTCACCGCCGGGGTGAAGGAAGTGCGCGCCTGGACCGTCAAGAAAGGGGCTACCGCACCGCAAGCGGCAGGCGTCATCCACACCGACTTCGAGCGCGGGTTCATCCGCGCCGAAGTGATCGCTTTCGATGATTTCACTGCGCTCAAGGGCGAGCAGGGCGCGAAGGAAGCCGGCAAGCTGCGCCTTGAGGGCAAGGAATATCTCGTCCGCGAGGGCGATGTGATGCACTTCCGATTCAACGTCTGAGGGGTGCGTGGAAGCGTTTCTCATCTCCACTGGCATCGTTGCGCTCGCCGAGATCGGCGACAAGACGCAATTGCTCGCGCTGGTGCTCGCTGCCAAATACCGCAAGCCGGTGCCGATCGTGCTCGGCATTTTGGTCGCGACGCTCGTCAATCACGCGGTCGCCGGGTATGTGGGTGCGTGGGTCGCCTCGGCTGTGGGCGCCGAGCTGATGCGTTGGATCCTCGGTATTTCCTTCCTCGCCATGGCCGGTTGGATGCTGATTCCCGACAAGCTCGATGACGAGGAAGACAAGCCTGCACGCTACGGGGTGTTTCTCACCACGCTGATCGCGTTCTTCATCGTCGAGATGGGCGACAAGACGCAGATTGCGACCGTCGCCCTCGCTGCCAAGTACGGTTCGCTGCTCGCGGTGGTGGGCGGCACAACGCTCGGCATGATGCTTGCCAATGTTCCGGCGGTACTGCTCGGCGAAGTCGCGGCCAAAAAATTACCCATGCGCCTCGTGCACGGCACGGCCGCGGCCATCTTCGCGGTGCTCGGTATCCTCGTGTTGCTCGGCGTCGGCTCCAGCCTCAGCGTTTGACCGAGGCTGATCAGATGAGGCCGAGCGGCAACTCCGTGGTGTTCTTGGTTTCCTCGATGACGATGCGTGAGTCGATCGACTGCACGCCCGGGATCTGCGCGAGCTTGCCCTGTACAAAACTGTTGTATTCCTCGACCGAGCGCGTGGCGACCAGCAGTATGAAGTCGATGTCGCCCATCACGAGGAAGCACTGCAGCACCTCGGGAAAACTCACCACGCGCTGCTTGAATTTGGGCAGTGATTGCCAGCCGTGGCTCGCGAGCTTGACGTTGACCACGACCAGCACCTCGAGACCCAGCTTCTTGCGTGCTAGACGCGCGACGCGGCTCTGAATCACGCCGGCTTCTTCGAGTTGGTTCACGCGTCGCCAGCAGGGCGACTGCGAAAGGCCCACGCGCTCGGCAAGGTCCGTGGTCGGGATGGTGGCGTCCTGCTGCAACACCTTCAGGATGGCGATATCCTGCTTGTCGAGTTTCATGAATAGTATCTCCTCATAACGACCGATCGAAGAATAACCTATTCCAAAAATTGCGCCTCAAGTGTGCGCCTGGGCGATGGCAGCGGCGCGGCGCTCGCTTATGCTGACTCGCCATGAGCAGCCCATGCACGACTGGACCAAAACTGCATGTCCCCGCCGTGCCGGCGCGGCCGGGTGAGGCGCCGGACTTCAGCTATGTGCGAATCGCCGCAGCGGGCGAGGTGGGTCGACCGGACCCGGCGGTGGCGGTCGCGGAGACTGCACCGCTCGCCGAATCTTTGGTACGCGTGCTCGATGAGACCGGACAGGCGGTCGGGTCGTGGAACCCGCGTTTGTCCGTCGATGAACTCTTGCAGGGGCTGCGGCTGATGCTGCTCACGCGGCTCTTCGATGAACGCATGCAGCGCGCGCAGCGACAGGGGCGCATCACCTTCTATGTGCGCAGTCTCGGCGAAGAGGCGGTGTCGGTCGCCGCCGCCATGGCGCTACGCGAGACGGACATGCTGTTCCCCTCGTATCGCAATCAGGGCCTCTTCATGGCGCGCGGCTTGCCGCTCATCGAGATGATGTCGCAGCTGCTCTCGAACTCGCGGGACATGTGCAAAGGTCGGCAACTGCCCGTGATGTATCACTCGGCGCCGCGACGCTTATTCTCGATCTCCGGCAATCTCGCCACGCAGTATCCGCAAGCCGTGGGCTGGGCGATGGCCGCCGCGATCAAGGGAACGGATGATGTCGCGGCAACGTGGACCGGTGAGGGCAGCACGGCTGCGGCAGATTTTCATCATGCGCTCACTTTCGCCAAGGTTTACAAGGCGCCAGTGATCCTCAACGTCGTCAACAATCAGTGGGCGATTTCCACGTTTCAGGGCTACGCGGGAGGCGAGCAACGCTCCTTCGCCTCGCGCGGCCCGGGGATCGGGCTCGCGGGCTTGCGGGTCGACGGCAATGATTTTCTTGCCGTACACGCGGCGACGGCCTGGGCTGCCGAGCGCGCTCGCTCTGGGCACGGTGCCACCGTCATCGAGCTCGTAACCTATCGCGCCGGTGCGCACTCCACGAGTGATGATCCCTCGCGCTACCGGCCGCGCGAGGAGTTCGAGCATTGGCCGCTCGGCGATCCGATCGAACGTCTGAAGGCGCATATGCTGCATCTCGGTGTCTGGGACGAGGCGCGGCATGCCGCGCTTGCCGCGACGATCGAAGAGGAACTCGCGGCCGCGTGGCGCGAGGCGGCACGCTTCGGTTCGATGGGCGAAGGTCCGAAGCCGGATCCGGCGAGCATGTTCGAGGACGTGTTCAAAGAAGTACCGGAGCATCTGCGTGTGCAGCGCGACGCGCTGCTCGCCGAACTTGCCGCGTCGTCGGGCGCGCGGCGCTGAGGAGATCGCCCCGATGATCGCGCGTTCAATGAATATGGTTCAGGCGCTCAACTCGGCGATGGACATCATGCTCGCCCGCGATCCGGCCGTTGTGCTGCTTGGCGAGGACATCGGCTATTTCGGCGGCGTGTTTCGCGTCACCGATGGTCTGCAAAAGAAATTCGGCGCGCATCGGGTGCTCGATACACCGATCGCTGAGGGCGGTATCGTGGGGGCCGCGATCGGCATGGCGGTCAATGGTCTGCGGCCCGTCGCCGAGATCCAGTTCGCCGATTACATCTATCCGGCCTACGACCAGATGGTCAGCGAGCTCGCGCGTTTGCGGTATCGCAGCGCGGCTGCCTTTACCGCGCCGCTGACCATTCGCACGCCCTGTGGCGGCGGCATTCGCGGCGGACAGACGCATTCGCAGAGTCCAGAGGGCGTGTTTGCGCATGTGAGTGGTCTCAAGGTCGTGATGCCCTCCAATCCCTACGATGCCAAGGGACTGTTGATCGCGTCCATCGAGGACGACGATCCGGTCGTTTTCTTTGAGCCTAAGCGGCTTTATAACGGACCGTTCGATGGTGAGCCCGACAAGCCCGCGCAATCCTGGAGCGGCCATCCGCAGGGTGAGGTGCCCGAGGGTTACTTCACCGTGCCGATCGGCAAAGCTGCCGTGGTGCGCGCGGGTGGTGCGCTCAGCATCATCACCTACGGCACGATGGTGCACGTCTGTCTTGCGGCCGTCGCGGCGCTCGGCATCGACGCCGAGGTGGTTGATCTGCGCAGCATGGTGCCGCTCGACACCGAGACGCTCACCGCATCGGTGAGCAAAACTGGGCGCTGTCTGATCGTGCACGAGGCGACGGGCTTTGCCGGCTTTGGCGCCGAGCTCGTCGCGCAGATCCAGCAGCGCTGCTTCTGGCATCTCGAGGCGCCGATTGCACGCGTGGCGGGATGGGACACGCCTTATCCGCATGCTTTCGAGTGGGAGTATTTCCCGGGCAAGCAGCGCGTCGTGCGCGCCATCGAGCGCCTCATGGCCGAGGCGGCGTGATGTCCACCACGACGCGTCACATCATGAAGCTCCCCGATCTCGGCGAGGGCACTGTGTCGGCCGAAGTGATCGCTTGGAAAGTCGCGCCGGGTGATCTCGTCCGCGAGGATGCGCCGCTCGTCGAGATGTCGACCGAGAAAGCCGTGGTCGAAGTGCCAGCGCCCGTCAGTGGTCGCGTTATTTCTTTGGGCGGCAAGCCGGGCGACACGATTGCGGTCGGCGCGGAGCTTGCGGTGTTCGCGATCGAGACCATTATTGAAGGCGCGCCAAAAGTCGACGATGCTCGCGAAGTCGAGGCCGCTCTCAAAGAATCAGCAGCCGCAGCAGCCGTCGCGGCGGCTGCGGTTGTCGAGTCACGATCCGTCCCGCGAACCGGCGGGCGCATCATGGCTTCACCGGCAACGCGGCGACGCGCCTTCGAGGCCGGTATCGATCTTGCGACCGTACAAGGCTCCGGGCCGCAGGGGCGCATTCTCGCCCGCGACCTGGGCGCTGCTCGCGCGGCGAACGCCGCGCCCGCGGTCACCGAGATTCCGGTGATCGGGATCCGGCGCTTGATCGCGCAGCGCATGAGCGAGGCCAAGCGTGTGGCGCCGCACTTCGCGTACGTCGAGGAAGTCGACGTCACCGAGCTCGAAGCGCTACGCGTGCGGTGTAATGCGGAGCGAGCTGCCGACGCACCCGCGTTGACTTATCTACCGTTTATCGTGCGGGCGCTCGGTGTCGTGCTGCACGATTTTCCGCAGTGCAACGCGCACTACGACGAGGCGCGCAACGTCATCCTCCGTCACGCCGCGGTGCATGTCGGCATCGCCACGCAGACGCCGGATGGCCTGAAGGTGCCGGTCGTGCGTGATGTGGCCGGAGGCGATGGGCAGGTGCTCGGCATCGACGAACTCGCGAGCGAGATCCGCCGCGTGAGCGAGGCGGCGCGCGCGGGTCGCGCCAAGCGCGAGGAGCTGAGTGGCTCGACCATTACAGTGACCAGCCTTGGCAAGCTCGGCGGCATCGTCTCGACGCCCATCTTGAACCTCCCCGAGGTGGCCATCATCGGGGTCAACAAGGTGATCGAGCGCGTCGTCGTGCATGATGGCAAGATCACAATCCGCCGGATGATGAATCTCTCCTCGTCCTTCGATCATCGATTCGTCGATGGCTACGATGCCGCCGCACTCATTCAAGCACTCAAGGAAAAGCTCGAGCGACCTGAGGAGCTCTTAAGCAAGCAATTACGCGTCAACTGACGGTTGATTGTGGTTTTTCAGTACCAGGCGCGAGCAAAAGTACGTATAATACGTCCTATGCATCGCGAACTCTCCAATGCAATCCACACCGTCAGTGCAAGGGACTTCCAGCGCCAACCCGGCCGGTTCCATCGCATGGCCCTGTCGGAACCCGTGCTGGTGACCGCGCATGGTGAGCCGAGCTTGGTGGTGATGAGCTTTCGTGAGTATCGGCGGCTGGTTGAGCAGGGCAGAGTCGCGCGTCCCGTCTCGGCTGAGCTCAGTCGCACACTCGAGGGCTTACGGCGCATTGGCCCGCAGTTGGGTGCTCGCGGTGTCGAGCATGCCGGCGTTTTTGGATCGGTCGCTCGGGGCGAAGCAGGCGTGGACAGCGATATCGATGTGGTTGTCACACCCGCTGACGGGTATCGCTTCGACTTGGTCGGTCTCGGTGCCATTCAGGAACTACTTGAGCTGACTTTTCCAGGTCGTCGCGTAGACCTGGTTGCCGAGCCGGTAGTCCGCCCGGAACTGCAGGACGCATTGCGTCGTGACCGCATTAACGCCTTTTGAGCGAGCCGCGCGTCCGTTGGCGGACATGCTCGACGCCACCGCGCTCATCCTTCGTTGGGTGCAGGACGCCGGTGGACCGGAAAAAGCTCTGGTTGGGGATGAGCTTGTCCGCAGCGCCGTCGAACGGCAGCTGCTCATCATCAGTGAAGCGGCGATACGCGTGAGCCGGATCGAAGGGCTGGAGATCGACCACATCGCGCCGGAAATCGACTGGTCAGGAATCCGTGGCATCGGCAATGTGCTGCGGCATCGTTATGACGACATCAACGAGGAAATCATCCGACTCGTCGTCAGCGATCATCTTGCAGCACTGCACGACGCGGTGGCCCGAGCACTGGAGCGGAATCGCTGATTTTCTCGATCCTTGTGCGACATGCGACGGCGGCGTCGATTTCTGTGCGTGTTGCTCTGTGTGATTTTTCTGTTTGTGTGGAGTCCGGTTGGGTCGTCGGAGCGGTCTATGGACGGGTCTGGTCGGCTCAACGACAATGGCGCTGCGGGGATGAGGGTAATTGTTTCCCTGAAGCATGATCAGGACGCTGATCGGGCCCGCGTGGAGTAGACGACGATGACCGGCAATCCGCAGACAGCGCCATTCGGCAGCATACTCACCGACACCATGGCGATCGCCTTTTACCGCAACGGCGCGTGGACGCCGATGGAGCTGCGCAAGACGGGGCCCATCGAACTGCACCCGGCGGCGCATGTGCTGCATTACGGCAGCGAATGCTTCGAGGGCTTCAAGGCCTATCGTCACGCCGACGGCTCCGTCCATGTCTTTCGTCTCGCGCGGCACATCGCACGCATGCAGCAGAGCGCTCGCGCGCTCGCCCTGCCCGAGCCCGATGCAGCGATGCTCGCCTCGATGGTCAACTCGCTCATCGATCGCGTACGCAGCGATGTGCCCGAGGCGCCGGGCGCGCTCTACCTGCGACCCTTGCTCTTCGGCACCATGCCCAACATCGGTGCGGCGGCCGTGCCATCGAACGAAGCTTGTCTGGTCGTGCTCGCGAGCCCGGTGTGGGATTACTTTGCCGGCGGCATGAAGCCGCTCAAGATTCTGGTCGAGGAACACGCGCAACGCTGCGCGCCACATCTCGGTGTGGTCAAGACCGGCGGCAACTACGCCGCGGCCATGGGCCCGACGCTCGCCGCGCGCAAGACCTACGGGGTCGATCAGGTGCTCTTCTGCCCAGGCGGCGAAGTGCAGGAGACGGGTGCGGCGAACTTCCTGCTGATCCGTCCGGGCCACATCCTCACGCGCGGCCTCGACAGCAGTTTTCTGCATGGTGTCACCCGCGATTCGCTGCTGACGCTTGCTTCGACGCTCGGCTATCGCATCGAGGAGCGCATCTTTACGGTGAGCGAGATGCTCGAGTGGGTGAAGACCGGCGAGGCGGCGCTTTCGGGCACCGCCGCGGTGCTGGCCGGTGTCGGTACGTTGGTGCGCGAGGGCGTCGAGTACAAGGTCGCGGGCGGCCAGATCGGCCCCGAGACCCAGCGACTGCGCGCGGCTCTGGTCGCCATCCAGCAGGGCCTCGCCCCGGACCCCGAAGGCTGGCTGACGCGGGTCTGATCCGCTGCCTTGACAGGGCGGGGCGCAGCCACCCAAACTCGCGGCCCTTTCGGCGCCCGCCCGAAACGCCACCCGGCCTCCGTGGAAAGGTAGCTCAGCTGGTTAGAGCACGGCACTCATAATGCCGGGGTCGAGGGTTCGAGTCCCTCCCTTTCCACCAAATCTAATTCTTTTGACTTCCAAAAAATCCCGTAAAGCATTGAAAAGAAAGCGCTTTAACGTGGGCGATCATCCACGGGAGTCGATTGACACGCTGGGGCTATCCGCGGTACCACGGTGTTCCCCCAGCGGAGAACCCCAAATGCTCACCGACACATCAAGGCAGAACCATGGGTAAGTGGACGCGTCGCGCATTGCTGGCCACGGGCGGTCTCGCGGGTGGAACGCTACTCGTCGGCGTTGGCATCGTCGCGTTCGCGCCTGACCGGCTCTCGCTGCGGCCTGATGCGGCGGGCGGGCAACTTGCGACTTGGGTTCGGATCACGCCCACGGGCGAGGTCGTCGCGATCGTGCCGCACGCCGATCTGGGGCAGGGTACCCACACCGCGCTTGCGATGATGCTTGCCGAGGAACTCGACGCGGATTGGTCGCGGGTGCGGGTCGAAGAAGCGCCAGCGACCGACGATTACGCCAACGGCCACGTGCTGCGCGGTTTCCTCGGCGCTGCGCTGCAGCTGCCACGCATGCTCGATCGCGGCGCCGACTGGTCGGCGTTCAAGCTGACACAGCTGCTCGACGTCCAGATTACGGGCGGCAGCGTCAGCGTGCGCGGCACCGGCTGGTATGGCCTGCGCGTCGCCGGTGCGGCGGCGCGCGACATGCTGCTGCGCGCAGCGGCGGCGCGCTGGTCGGTGCCGGCGGACGAACTCACGACTGTCGACTCGAGTGTGACTCATGCGGCCAGTGGGCGCAGTGCGGGTTACGGAGAGCTCATCGAGGCCGCGGGGCAGCTTGAACCGCCGCAGCGCCCCGCGTTCAAGTCGCCGGCGGACTACCGCATCGTCGGCACACCGCGCAACCGCTTCGACGTGCCGGCGAAAGTCGATGGCACGGCCGTCTACGCGGTCGACGTTCGTCTGCCCGGCATGCTGCATGCGGCGCTGATCGCCGCTCCAGTATTCGGCGGGGTGCTCGAGTCGGTCGATGCCGCGCCTGCGCTCTCCCTTGCAGGGGTGCGGCGCGTCGTCGAGCTCGAGCAGGCCGTGGCGGTCGTGGCCGACACCCGCTGGCAGGCCGAGAAGGCGCTCGCGGCGCTGTCGCCGCGCTTCAGCACGGCTGGCCATGAGTCGTTCACGAGCGCTGCTTGGTTCGACCAGCAGCAGCAGGCGCTGCGCACCGAGCGGGGCGACAAAGATCACACCGCCGGCGACATCGAGGCTGCGTGGCCGGGCGCCGGGCGGCGCATCGAGGCGGAGTACCGCGTGCCGTACCTTTATCACGCGACCATGGAACCGATGTGCGCAACCGTGCGCATCGCCGACGGTCGCGCCGAGATCTGGACGGGCGTGCAGGATCCGCTGCAAACGCGGCGGCGCGTCGCCAAAGTCAGCGGCATCGACGCCGAGCGCATCACGGTCCATAACCACCCGAGCGGTGGCGGCTTTGGGCGCCGCATGCCGCACGAGGGCGATTACGTCGAACAGGCGACTCGCATCGCCATGGCGATGGCACCCGCGCCGGTCAAACTGATGTGGAGTCGCGAGCAGGATCTGCGCCATGGTTACTACCGTCCGGCCGTAAGCGCCCGCTTTGAGGGTGCCGTGAGCGAGGCGGGCGCACCGCTCGCGTGGCTCGGGCGGTTCACGGGGCGCAGCGAGGGGCCCGCGGCGCGGCCGCTCTATGCGATCCCCAATCAGGATATTCGCAGCGTATCGATGCAGAGCCATGTGCCTGAAGGTCCATGGCGCTCGGTTGCGTTTTCGCAGCACGGTTTCTTTGTCGAGGCTTTCTTTGACGAGCTCGCGCATGCCGCAGACGCCGACCCGCTGGAATTCCGCCTCGCGCATCTTGGCGAGCGCCCGCGGCATCGCGCCGTGCTGGAGCGTGTCGCGACGCTCTCTGGCTGGCGCACGACGCCGCGTAGCAGTGTGGATGCGGTCACTGGCTCGCGCCGCGGTCGTGGCGTCGCGCTCGTCGAGAGCTTTGGCAGCATCGTCGCCGAGGTCTGCGATGTCGTGGTCGCCGCGGACGGCGCGGTACGCGCCGAGCGCGTCGTGGCGGTCGTTGACTGCGGCCTCGTCATAAACCCCGACACGGCTCGCGCGCAGATCGAGGGCGGTATCCTGTTCGGACTGTCCGCGGCACTCGCCGAAGAGATCACGCTGGAATCGGGCGCGATCGTGCAGCAGAACTTCAATGATTATCCGTTGCTGCGACTCAGTGACTCACCGGCTGTCGAGGTCGAATTCATGGCCTCGACCGCAGCACCGGGCGGACTTGGTGAGCCGGGCACGCCGCCAATTTCTGCTGCGCTCGTCAATGCCGTGTTTGCTGCGACCGGCGTGCGCGTTCGCGCCTTGCCGCTGGCCGCGGCCGCTGCGACGCTCGTCGCGCAGTCCACTGCGGCGTAGCCTCACGGCCCTCGCTGCAAGCGCTCGAGCTCCGCAAAATCTTTGGGCGGTTCTCGGTAGAGCGGAGCGCGAGTTTCAATGTATTCGCGGATTTAAGCCGGTAAATCCGCATAGCGGTCGACGCGCCAGGACGTGCGGTGCGTGTACACCGGTTTGCCGGCGCCGATGGGGTGCCAGTTGACGAGCGTCAGGGTCAGCGTGGTCGATGGCGCGAGGTTCGCGCGCTTTGGCGTCACCCAGAACTCATACATTTCGTAGCTGCCGGTACCATCGGCGGCTTCGCGAGCGTTCGGCGCGCTGAACGCCACGACGTCGCCGATCCGTCGGGCCTCCATCGCCGAGCCGATGTCCACGCGGCGCATCGCGGCGCCAGCGCCCTGCGTCGATGAGCCCGCCAACCGATCACCCTCGAGACGAAACGTCATGTACTGGTACGGGTAAAAATATCGATCGTTCGGCTTGCCACCGATCTCTTCGATGACTTTGCCGGTTTGTGGATCGCGCAGGATGTAGAACTTGCGGCTGGCTTTGTGCACCGTGCCGTCCGCATCGCGTCGCAGCAGACGTGCCATGTCGACACCCTCGATCAACGCGAGCAGCCGACCGCCGGGGAAGGTCTTCAAGGTCCCGGTCGAGTAGTAATAGATCGGTTGGCCATCAGTCCCCATGTTTGATTCGACAAAGATATCGAAGATCTGTGGATCGAAACCGGAGGCCTCTGCGCGGGGCGCACTGAAGAATCCCACGAGGATCATCGTCAGAGCGGTGAAGACAAGGCTGGGGAGGGCGGTTCGCGCTACGGCGCGGGGTCGAGTGGTCATGCGGGGATCCTCGGATCGGGCGTGACAAGCGAGTCCGATCGAGTCTAGCGCGATCCGCGATAATTGCCTTCATGCGTCGCCTTGCCGCCCCGATTTTTGACCGCGACTTCAGAGCCTCGTGGCTGGCCTTTGCCGTGGCGGCATTGCCTGGGGTCGCGGGCTCGGCATGGGCAACCCTGCGGCTGGCGCCGGGACTCGAGGCCGTCGATCTCGTCGAGTGGGTGCTGCTCGGGGCGATCCTCACGGTGCTTGGCAGTCTGAGTCAGCTCGGCCTCAAACCGGGTTACATGCAGGAAGTGACAGATCGCGGCGCGGCCGCACGACACCCGGCGCTTCGGGCTGCGGCACTCGCGCTCGCCGGGACCGGTGCTCTTGCGGGGCTGATCGCTGCTGCAGGGCTCGCGCTGCTCGCCGAGTTCGGCTTGTGGCGCAACGTCGAGGTGCTTTGGTGGCTGCCGCTCGGCAGTCTGCTCGGCAATCTTGCGATGATCTTCCACACCGATCTGCGCATCCTCGGGCAACCGCGTCTGATTGCGACGCTCAGCATTATCGGTCTGCCGGCGCTCATCTTGACCCTCGAGGCCGCCCTTCGCGTCGGGCTCTCGCCGCTGGCTGCACTTTGGGCGGCGACCTGCCTCGTCAATCTGATCTTTGTCGCCACACTCGCGTATCGCTCAGGAGTTTTCACTCATCGCGGCATCGACCGGAAATTTTTGACTCATGCCGTGACCATGGGCGTGCCGGTGATGGGCGGTTTGCTTGCAAAGTACGTTGCAGATCTTGCCATCGCTGCGACTTTTCGCTGGTGGGCCGACGCGGAGGTCGCAAAACTCTACGGTCTCGCCATGCGTGCGATCGAGCCATTCTTTGCACTCGTCATCGGCGCCTTCCAGATGGCTTGGGGCGCCCATGTCTACAGCTGGTTGCGCGAAGCAGGTGACGGCAACATGGCGGCGGCGCGCGCGAGAGAGGCTATGAAACTTGGAGTCTGGGGTTTGCCCTTGGGGCTCGCGACGGGCTTGGCGATGCTGCTGTTGGCGGGCGAGGGTGGTGAGGTCGGGCACGCACTACCATTTCTAATGATGGCGTTATCGAGAGCGCTCGCCTTCGGCATGGCCTCGCCGATGGGTTTCGGGCAGACGATGCGTCGCGACTATCGGCAAGGGATGCGCATTACGGTGCTTGAGATGCTGCTTACCTTGAGCGCTCTACCGCTCTGCGCGGCAGCACTCGGGAGTTTCGCTGCGCTCGCGTCTGCGGCGCTGTTGCCTTGGATTTCGGTCGCCTTGCTGCACCGATATTCAAGGTCGGTGTTGAACGCGACGGGCGCGCCGCTGCGCGTTTAGTCTTCGAAGGTAAAACCGATCTGTTGATCGATGGATTTCGGTTTGCGGGAGCGCTGCTCTGCCGATTTGCTGCGACTGCCGAGTTTTCGATGGACCGCAGCGGCCTGCGCACGAAAGTCTTCGCCATGTCGATACGCGGTCATTCTTTGCCGTGCGAGGCGTGCGGCCGATTCGTGTTCGACGATCGGGGGTGGATAGTCACGAGGTGGCTGATCGAGCAGCCAGGGCTCGTGGATGAACTCCCCGGACACATCGCGCAGCTCGGGCAGATAGCGGCGGATGAACCGCCCCTCGGGATCGTGGTCGTAGGACTGCTTGACCGGGTTGTAGATACGAACGGCATTGATGCCGGTTACGCCCGATTGCATCTGGAATTGGCTGTAGTGGATACCGGGCTCGTAGTCGGTAAAGAGCTTCGCCATGAAAGGCGCAGTGCGGCGCCAATCCAGCCACAAGTGATAGCTCGCGAAAGCGACCAGCATGGCGCGCATACGAAAAGTGATCCAGCCATTGACATGCAGCGAGCGCATGCAAGCGTCGATCAGCGGATAGCCTGTCCGACCCTCGCACCATGCATCGAAGAAATCGGCACGAAAATCATTCTCGCGCATGCCCTCGAAGGCCGGATGCATACAGCGGGTTTCGATGGTCGGCTGCTGCTCGAGTTTTTGCACGAAATGACAGCGCCAGGCGAGTCGCGAGGCAAAGGCGGCGAGTTGTCCCGCCCAGGCATCGCTCGCCGGGTCACGGCGCGCCTCGAGTTCGCCAATACGCTGCTCGGTCGCCTGAGCGATTTCGCGTACCGAGAGCGTACCGTATGCAATGTGCGCACTCAGGCGCGAACAATGTCGCGCCGACACGCCGGGCTTCGAGATCGTCCGCATGTAATAACGCGAGCGATCCTCGAGAAAGCTCTCGAGCACTTTCAACCCCGCGCGGCGCCCGCCGGTTTGTACCCGCGGTGTCGGCGCGCCGAACATCGGATGGTCGATGGACGGTAGCGGCGTCGCGTTTGTCGTGAGATCCCCTGCGCGTGCTGTCGCCGATGCGAAGCGGATTTGCGTCGGCACCGGGACTTTGGGCTGGCGCATCACGCGATCGCGTTCGGCCGACCACATATCGCGACTCCTCAGGCGTCGCACGACGCCATTTGCCGGCAATTCATGCCAGCGAATACCGCTTTCGCGGCACCATGCGGCGAGCCGCAGATCGCGGGCAAAAGTCCAGCCGTTACCGGTTTCCTCGTGGGACCAGAGTTCGAACGGACCCTGTTGATTGAACAATGAAATGAAAACGTCCGGGATCTCGCCCGTCATCACATGGAGCGCACCGCCGAGCTCACGCAACTGCGTATCGAGATCGACGAGGCTATCGCGAGTGAATTGCCAGTGTCGCGAGGAGACATCGGGCTCGCGCCACAGGGCGGGCTCGATGACATACAGCGGCAGTACGGGGCCACGGGCCACCGCAGCCTGCAGTGGCGCATGATCCTCGAGGCGCAGGTCGCGCTTGAACCAAACGATCTGCAGCGGCATGACGCTTAAGGGGTAGAAGGCGCTCCCGCAGCGGGCTCGAGCGTCGTCGTCTCGAGCGCCGCCTCGAGTGCGGCGACACGCTTGCGCAACTCTGCGCCCTTGCGGTTCGCCGCCGTGTTGCGCAGATAGTCGTCCATCGGTTGGGTGGGTAGGCCTGCGTACACGCCGGGTTCACTGATATCTTTGACCACGCCAGCGCGATGCACCAGCACGGCGTTATCGCAGACGGAGACGTGATCGATGATGCCGGTCTGGCCGCTCGCCATCACCCGATTACCGACGCGGCTCGAGCCTGCAATGCAGAACATTGCCGTGAGCAGGCAGTCCTCGCCGATCTGCACGTTGTGCGCGACATGACAAAGATTGTCGAGCTTGGTGCCCGCGCCGATCCGGGTTTCACCATACGTCGCGCGGTCGATGCAGTTGCCAGCACCGAGCCGCACCCGATCCTCGAGCACGACGATGCCGGTTTGCGGGATCGCATGACTGCGACCACGCGCATCCTGCGCAAATCCGAAGCCTTCCGCGCCGATGATGCTGCCCGGGCCGATCACGCATTCGGCGCCGATGCGGCAGTTGTAACCCACGACCGCAGCCGGGTGCACGACGGTGTCCGCGCCGATTTCGGCATGGTGCTCGATGACGGCGCCCGCCATGATCCGGCAGCGCGGACCGATGCGTGCTGCGCGGCCGATCACTGCATTAGGTTCGACGATAACGCTCGGGTCGAGTTGTGCGGCAGGGTGTACGACGGCAGAGGAATGAATAGGGCCATCCCAGTCAGCTGCCGCAAAATCACGATTGCCAAATTTTTGTTTTAGGAAAGCGTGGGCGAGCGCCACCGTGGGCGTGAACAGCAACACGGTCTCGCGGGGCGGATCGCTGCGGCCCCGCAGTTTGCGGGCGGCGAGAATCACCGCAGGAGCTCGCGCGATCGCCTGATCGAAGAGGTCGGTGGAATCGGCGAATACCAGATCCCCGGGCGCGCAGGTCTGTACTGCGGCAATACGCCGAACGAAGCGATCACCAGAGGGTGTGTCGCCCTCGATCACCAACCCGGCGTCCCGGGCCTCCTGCAGAACCCTCGACAGTTCGACCTGCATGGCGAGTCTCCCAAGTGTGCGGTAGCGCACGCATGGCAGCTTACGCCGAATACCCTACAGCTGTCGTAGACTCCCCATGACTGGCCTTGTCTTGTCGATTTGGGGGGAATCTCATGAAGGGTCTTGTGCACGGTCTCATGCAGGATCAGCCGCTGTTGATCTCGCGCTTTCTGGAATTCGGGGCGCGGCATCACGGCGATGTCGAAATCGTCTCGCGACGGGTCGAAGGCGATCTGCACCGCTATACCTATCGCGATGCGCTGCGCCGTTCCAAGCAACTGGCCAACGCGCTTTGCGCCCTTGGTCTAGCGCAGGGTGATCGCGTGGCAACGCTCGCCTGGAATGGCTATCGGCACTTCGAGCTCTATTACGGGGTCAGCGGCAGCGGTCGCGTGGTGCACACCATCAATCCGCGTCTGACGCCGGCGCAGATCGCCTGGATCGTCAACGACGCCGAGGATCGCGTCTTTTGTTTCGACATGACCTTTTTGCCGCTCGTCAAGGCAATCGCCACGCACTGCACTACGGTGCGGCATTGGGTGGTGCTCTGCGAGGCTGAGGCCGTGCCTGCGGACAGCGGCATCCCGAATCTCATGAGCTACGAGGCGTGGCTCGCCGCAGCGGATTCGGCCTACGAGTGGCCCGATCTCGACGAACGAGCGGCCGCCGCCCTCTGCTACACGAGCGGTACCACTGGGGATCCCAAGGGCGTGCTCTACAGTCACCGCTCGACCACGTTGCACGCCTATGCCGGTGCGTTACCCGATGCGACCGGCCTTTCGGCGCGCGATTGCATCCTGCCCGTCGTGCCGATGTTCCACGTGAATGCCTGGGGCGTCCCCTATAGCGCGCCGATGGTGGGTGCGAAAATCGTTTTTCCGGGAGCCGCGCTCGATGGCAAATCATTGTTCGAGCTCATGGAAGCGGAGCGCGTCACCTGCGCGGCCGGCGTGCCGACGGTGTGGATGGGCTTGCTGAATCACCTGCAGGCTGGCGGCCTGCGCTTCTCGACGCTGCAGCGTACGAGCGTGGGCGGTGCGGCCTGTCCGCCCGCCATGATCGAGGCCTTTCACAGGCTCGACGTCGAGGTGTTGCATGGCTGGGGCATGACCGAAATGTCGCCGCTCGGTACGGTATGCAAACTCAAGCCCAAGCACGATGCGCTCTCGAGTGAAGAGCAGGTTCGCATCCTCGCCAAGCAGGGGCGTGCGGTATTTGGCGTCGATCTCAAGATCGTCGATCCCGAGGGTGGCGAGTTGCCCTGGGATGGCGTGACTGCGGGTGACTTGCTCGTCAAAGGCCCGTGGATCATCGAGCATTATTTCAAGCACGAACAAGAGCCACTGCTGATCGACGGTTGGTTTCACACTGGTGATGTGGCGACGATCGATGCCGACGGATTCGTGCAGATCACCGATCGCAGCAAGGACGTCATCAAGTCGGGCGGTGAATGGATCAGCTCCATCGAAATCGAGAACATTGCGATGTCGCATCCGGCCGTCGCGATGGCCGCTTGTATTGCGGTGCCGCACCCGAAGTGGACCGAGCGGCCGCTGCTCGTGGCGGTTAAAAAGCCCGGCGCAGAGCTCGCTCGCGACACGCTGCTCGGTTTCTTTGAGGGCAAGGTCGCCAAGTGGCAGGTGCCCGACGATGTCGTCTTCGTCGAGTCGATACCGCTCGGTGCCACCGGCAAGATGCAGAAAAGCGTGCTGCGTGAGCGGTTTCGTGATCACGCGCTGACGCCGAGTTGACTACGACCAAAAGCTGCACTGACGCTTTGATACTCGAAATCGCATGACCGGTACGCTGGCGCTCAAGATCGTGCTTGTTCCAGCGTTGATCATGGCCATTACTTTGGCCGGTCGTCGCTGGGGGCAGGGCTTTGCAGGCTGGCTCGGCAGTTTTCCGATCGTCGCCGGGCCGGTTTTGCTGATCCTTGCGCTCGAAAATGGCAATACTTTCGGCGCCCAAGCGGCGCTCGCCGCGTTCGCGGGGGTGGCGCCCTCCATGGTGTTCTATGTGGTCTACACGCAGTTGGCACGTCGCGGTCGCTGGCCCGCGGTGGTGCTCGCGAGTTTGCTGGTTTGGTTCGCAGTCGCTGCGCTGCTGCTCGCCTTGCAAGCGCCCCTTTGGGTCACTGGATCGCTTACCGCGGTGTCGCTATATGCTGCACCCCGCCTGATGCCAGCCGCCGCGCCCGTCACCCCCCATGTGCCCCACCGTCTGGAGTTACCGGCACGTATGGCAGCGGGCGCTGCGGTAACGTTGTTGAGCAGTGAACTCGGACGCTTGGGTGGCTCTGCAGTCAGCGGGTTTGCCGCGCTTTTTCCGTCGATCGGCATGGTTGTCGCGTCGTTCAATCACGCCCAGTCGAGTGCGGCTGCGGCCACCGAGTTCTTACGCGGTATGACGCGCGGAATGTGGTCAGTCGCGGGGTTCTGCCTTGCGTTGTCGCTCGCCTTGCCGCTGCTTTCCCTCCCTGTGGCATTCGGCATAGCGGTGCTCGTGGCCCTCCTGACGCACGCTGCCTTCAAACCCTGAGTTAAAATTCATCCTGCCATGACCCACCGTGACTTCTCGAAGCGCTCGCTTTCACTCTTCGCTACCACGCTGCTCGCGGGCTGTGCTTCGCTGGAAGCCGATCGTGCGCTCATTGAAACCAATCAATCTTTGAATGCCTTCACTCGGGGCGACCTCGAACTACGCGAAACCGTGAGCTTGTCAGCGGCGCGCAGCGAGGCGCGAGCGTTGCTGCTCGCAGCGCCCGTCACGCAGGACGCGGCGGTGCGGCTTGCGTTGCTCGGCAGTCCTGCGCTACAGGCACTGCTCGCCAGCAAGCGCGCCGATATCGCCGAGGCGCGGCGGGTGGGACGCATCGGCAATCCGACGCTGTCCTATGAACGTCTACGTGATCACGGCGAGACCGAGATCGGGCGTGTACTGAGCATCGGCTTACTCGAGTTGCTGACGTTGCCAAAGCGGCAACGGATCGCTGCCGCCGAAGCGCGCGCTGCGGAGCTACGACTCGCAATGGCGGTCGTGGATGAAGTTACACGGGTTCGCCAAAGTTGGGTCCGTGCGGTCGCTGCGGAACAGCGACGACGCTATGCCGAGCGCGTACTCGAGAGCGGGTCGCTCAGCGCGGAGCTCGCGCGGCGCATGGAAGCCGCAGGAAACTTCAATCGGATCGCGCGGGCGCGACAGCAATCCTTCGAGGCAGACGCGCGCGCTCAGTCGGTGGTCGCGAGGCAGCAGGCTATCGTCGAGCGTGAGGCGCTGGTGCGTGCGCTTGGGCTCGACGATACCGAGGCGGCGCGTCTGCAGTTACCCGAAAGGCTGCCGGATTTGCCGCAGGCGGCGGTTGACCCGCAGACACTCTCGGCGCGGGCAACCAAAGAAAGACTGGATGTAGAGCTGGCCGAGGTCAACTACCAGGCCGCGTCACGTCGCGCAGGCATGGGTGAAGTCACCACCCGCACCGACATCGAACTTGCCCTGCTGCGCGACGGTGAGGCGCGTGGTTTTGAGGTGGAACTACGTTTGCCGGTATTCGATTGGGGTGATCTCGAGCGCAGCACACTCGATGGGCGCACGCTGGCGGCGGCCAACGAACTCGAGGCGACCCTGCGAGCGGCCGGCTCGCACCTGCGCGAAAGTTATTCCGGGTATCTTGCGGCGCACGCCGTAGCCCGCAACTATATCGATGAAATCCTGCCCCTGCGACGGACGATCTCCGATGAGAATCTGCTGCGTTACAACGGCATGTTCATCGGCGTGTTCGAGCTGCTCGCTGATGCACGCGAACAGATCACTGCGGTGATGGCTGGCATCGATGCGCAGCAGCAGTTCTGGCTCGCCGAGGCCGCCCTGCAGACTGCCTTGATCGGCCGACCCTCGGCCACCAGCCTCTCCGCGCCGGCGTCCGCTACCGTGTCGGCGGGCGCGGATCACTAGACCCCCTGAAACTCTGGCTCTCGACTTCGGGAAGACAGCAATGAAATCACGACGGAATTTTTTGGGCTTGGCCGGAATCGCGGGCGGCATGGCCGCTGCGGGGGTGAGCCGAGCGGCGCTTGCGGCGCTTCCGGAGCCCGTGATCGAAACGGGTGCGAGCACCCGGCCTCCGTTGCACCCCTCGGCGGGGCGACCGTACAACCCGGTAGTGACGCTGAATGGCTGGACGTTGCCGTTTCGCATGAAGAACGGCGTCAAAGAATTTCATCTCGTCGCCGAGCCGGTCGAGCGCGAGTTCACGCCCGGTTTCAAGGGGCGTCTCTGGGGCTACAACGGCCAGAGCCCGGGCCCCACGTTCGAAGTGGTCGAGGGCGACAAGGTTCGAATCTTTGTCACCAACAAACTGCCCGAGATCACCTCGGTGCATTGGCACGGTCAGCGCTTGCCAAATGGCATGGATGGTGTCACCGGACTCACCCAGCCCGGAATCCCGCCAGGCAAGACCTTCGTCTATGAATTCACGGCGCGTCGTCCCGGTACCTTCATGTATCACCCGCATGCCGACGAAATGGTGCAGATGGCGATGGGCATGATGGGTTTCTGGGTGACCCACCCGCGCGAACCGCATCCGCTCATCGACGAGGTCGATCGCGATTTCTGTTTTCTGTTGAATGCGTACGACATCGATCCTGGCAGTTACACGCCAAAGATCATGACCATGCTCGATTTCAATATCTGGAGCTGGAACAGCCGGGTGTTCCCGGGTATCGATCCGCTCGTGGTACGACTGCGCGACAAGGTGCGTCTGCGCATCGGCAATCTCACCATGACGAATCATCCCATTCATCTGCACGGTCACGAGTTCGTGGTCACCGGTACCGATGGTGGGCCGACGCCGAAGGCGGCGCGACAGTTCGAGGTCACGCAAGACATTGCGGTCGGGCAGATGCGACAGCTCGAATTCCTCGCCGACGAAGAAGGCGATTGGGCGTTCCACTGCCACAAGAGTCATCACACCATGAATGCGATGGGGCACGACGTGCCGACCATGATCGGCGTGCCGCAGGATGACCTTGCCGCAAAGATCAATGATTTGGTGCCAGGCTATATGGCGATGGGCGAGCGTGGGATGGACGAGATGGCCACCATGCGCATGGCGCTGCCGGAGAATACGGCGCCGATGATGATGGGCGAGGGGCCGTTTGGTGCCATCGGCATGGGCGGCATGTTCTCGGTGGTCAAGGTGCGGCGCAACCAAAAGCGGGGTGATTACCGTGATCCGGGTTGGTACCAACACCCGCCGGGAACGGTGGCGTACGAGTATCAGGGGCCGACGCCGCCTGCAGTCCAAAGCCGCGAGGCAGGAGGCCAATCGATGCCCCGTGTCGGCGCCAAGCAAGGCACTGAAACGGTGGTTACGGTGCGCAAACCCTCATCAGGGCATAACCACTAGCGCGACGAGGGCTGACTGCCTCGGCGACGCAGGGCGCGTGCGCCCGTTTTTGCGGCAGTCTCGATCGGCAGTGCGGTTTCGTATTTGACTTGCTTGAGTGCAAAACTCGAGCGGATGCTGGCGATACCCGGAATCCGTGTCAGTTGGTCGACGATGAACGTTTGCAGGGCATCGACATCGGCGACCACGATGCGCAGCAGATAATCGGCGTCACCGGTCATCAGATAGCACTCCATGACCTGCGGAAAGCGACGGATCGTGTTCTCGAAGTGACCGAGTGCCTGATCGACCTGCTTCTCGAGACTCACGTGTATGAAAACGTTTACCCCGAGCTGCAGTTTTCGCGGATCGAGCAGCGTCACATGGCGCATGATGTAGCCCGCCTCCTCGAGTGCGCGAACGCGGGCGAGACAGGGCGACGGCGAGAGGTGGACGCGCTTCGCCAGATCCACGTTGGTGATCTTGGCATCGCGCTGCAGTTCGGCGAGGATGCGTCGATCGATGGCATCGAGGGGTTGGGACGGCATATCATGCTCCGCGACTATTATTCGGCGGCATATCATGCCGCAACCAGCCTATCTTCACGCAAGTGATCAGAACAAACTGCCGCGGACGGCGGCCTACAGTAGCGCCATGAGCAACCTGCACGACACCGATCCGCAAGAAACCGCCGAATGGCTCGAAGCGCTACGCGCGGCCGTCGCTGCCGGCGGACGCGAGCGCGGACTTTTTTTGCTCACGCAGCTTGAACAACAGGCGCAGCAGCTCGGCGTCGTCGCGCACGTCATGCCGTACTCGGCCTACCAGAACACGATTCCTCTTGGTGAGCAGGCCGTGCATCCGGGCGATGTTGCCCTTGAAGAGCGTCTCACGGCGATCATGCGTTGGAACGCGCTCGCTATGGTCGTGCGCGCCAATAAAGCCTATGGAGAGCTCGGTGGGCACGTGGCGACCTATGCTTCGGCTGCCGAAATCTTCGAGACCGGGCTGCATCACTTCTTTCGCGGTCCCGAGAGTGCGGACGGCGGCGATCTCGTGTTCTTCCAGCCGCATTCGGCCCCGGGCGTGTACGCGCGGGCGTATCTCGAAGGCCGACTCGACGAGTCGCGGCTCGCCCACTATCGACAAGAGACCGGTGGCGGTGGGCTTTGCTCCTATCCGCATCCCTGGTTGATGCCGGACTTTTGGCAGTTCCCGACCGGCTCGATGGGCATCGGTCCGATCAACGCCATATATCAGGCACGATTTCTGCGTTATCTCGAGCATCGGGGGCTCGCCGCGACCGCAGAGCGTCGCGTCTGGGGTATCTTCGGTGATGGCGAGATGGACGAACCCGAGTCGATCGGCGCGCTCACTTTGGCGGCGCGCGAGAAGCTCGACAATCTGACGTTCATCATCAACTGTAATCTGCAGCGGCTCGATGGGCCGGTGCGCGGCAATGGCCAAATCATCCAGGAGCTCGAGGCGCTTTTCACGGGTGCCGGTTGGAACGTCATCAAGGTGTTGTGGGGATCCGATTGGGACGCGCTCTTCGCGCATGATCGCAACCACGCGCTGTTGCGTGCCTTCTCCAAGACCGTGGACGGGCAGTACCAGACGCTCGGCGCCAACGATGGCGCCTACAACCAGGAGCATTTCTTTGCGCTCGACCCCGAGCTACGCGCACTTGTGGCGCATATGTCGCCCGCGGAAATCGACGCACTGAAGCGCGGCGGCCACGACTTTCGCAAGCTCTATGCGGCATTTGCCGCTGCGGCAGCGCATCGCGGTCAGCCGACGGTGATCCTCGCCAAGACCAAAAAAGGCTACGGCATGGGGCGCGCCGGCGAGTCGCGCATGACCGCGCATCAGGAAAAGAAACTCGATGTCGAGGCGCTGCGAGAGTTCCGCGATCGTTTCAACCTGCCGCTCAGCGATGCGGACGTGGCGGAGCTGCGCTTCTTCAAGCCCGCCGAGGACAGCATCGAGATGCGCTACCTTCGCGAACGCCGTGCAGCACTCGGTGGCCCGATGCCAGCCCGCCGCGCTGCGGGTGAGGCCGTCGTGGTACCGCCGCGAGCAAGCTATGCCGCCTTTGCGCTCGAGGCTGACGGCAAAGAAATGTCGACGACGATGGCAGTGGTGCGGCTGCTGAGCAACCTGCTGCGTGACAAGACCTTGGGTCCGCGGCTCGTGCCGATCGTTGCCGACGAGGCCCGAACCTTCGGCATGGCGAATCTCTTTCGACAGATCGGCATCTATTCACCGCTCGGTCAGCTCTATGAGCCGGAGGATGCCGGCTCGTTGCTGTCCTATCGAGAAAGCCGCGACGGGCAGTTGCTCGAGGAGGGGATCACCGAAGCCGGAGCGCTGTCTTCGTGGGTCGCTGCGGCGACGGCGTACAGCGTGCATGGCGTCACGCTGTTGCCCGTATATATCTATTACTCGATATTCGGTTTTCAGCGGGTGGGTGATCTCATCTGGGCGGCAGCGGATCAACGCGCGCGCGGGTTTCTGCTTGGCGCGACCTCCGGGCGCACAACCCTGGGCGGCGAGGGGCTGCAACACCAGGACGGCTCGAGTCATCTTGTCGCGGCCACCATTCCGAACTGCCGGGCCTATGATCCCGCGTTCGCGGGCGAGCTTGCCGTGATCTTTGATCACGGAGCGCGACGAATGCTCGAAGAAGGGCGTGATGAGTTCTATTACCTCACGGTGATGAACGAGAACTATCCGCAACCGTCGCTGCCCGCGGAGGCCGAGCAGGGCGTGATCCGCGGCATGTATCGGTTTTCGGTTATTGGCACGCCACGGGTGCGCTTGCTCGGCGCAGGCGCAATCCTGCGCGAGGTGATTGCGGCGGCCAACTGGCTACAGCGCGAACTCGGCGTCGGCAGCGAGGTGTGGAGCGTGACGAGTTTCAGCGAGCTGGCGCGCGAGGCGGCTGAGGTGGAGCGCGCAAATCGGCTGGCACCCGGTGAGGCGCGCCGAACGAGTTATGTCGAGCAATGCCTCGCCGATGAGCGTCCCGTGGTGGCCGCAACGGATTACGTGCGCGCAGTGCCGCAGATGATCGCGAGCTATTTGCCGGGCCGACGTTTCGTCGTGCTAGGTACCGATGGCTTCGGTCGCAGCGACACCCGTCTGGCACTGCGGGATTTCTTTGAGGTGGATCGATCAGCCATCGCACTGGCTGCGGTTCAGGCACTGGTTGATGCCGGGCAGTTGTCGCCGGCAGTGCAGCGCGAGGCGATCGACAAGCTCGGCGATGCCGGCGAGTCCGCGCTATTGCCACCGCCCTGGCAGCGCTGAGAGATTCTGCGCTCCTGGCGTATCATCCGCCGCACCTCAATCGAGGCTGAGCAGCGCCGTATTGCCGCCGGTCGCGGTGGTATTGATGGTCAGCGTACGTTCGGTGGTGAAGCGCGCGAGATATTGCGGACCACCTGCCTTGGGGCCGGTACCCGAGAGGCCGCTGCCGCCAAAAGGCTGCACGCCCACCACGGCGCCGATCATGTTTCGGTTCACATAGACGTTGCCGGCCAGCGAATGTTCGAACACGAGATCTCGCGTGCTCTCAAGGCGCGTCTGCACACCGATTGTGAGGCCGTAGCCATTTTCGCGAAGGTCGGCGAGCAGCGCCGGCAGCGCATCGGCTTCGTATTGCAGCACGTGCAGGATCGGCCCGAAGGCTTCGCGATCAAGATCACGTACGGCCTTGATCGCGAGCAGCTGTGGCGCCACGAAGCGGGCCGAGTGCGCGGGAGCTTGTCCCTTCTTCAGCAGCACAGCACCGCGCGTCAGCATGGTTTCGACATGGTCGCGCAGTGCCTGCGCCGCCTCGTCGGTGATCACCGGTCCGACATCCGTCGAGAGGCGGGTCGGGTCGCCGACTTCGAGGGTGTCGATTGCACCGCAGAGCATTTCGAGGATGCGCGGTGCGCAGTCGCGTTGCAGACAGAGTAGCCGCAGCGCCGAGCAGCGCTGTCCCGCGCTGCCGAACGCCGAGGCGATCGCATCATCGACAACCTGCTCGGGAAGCGCGGTACTGTCGACGATCATGGCGTTGATGCCGCCAGTTTCAGCGATCAATGGCAGGATTGCGCCGTCTCTTTCAGCCAAGCGACGCTGTAGCCAGCGCGCCGTGCCCGTCGATCCAGTGAAGACGACGCCAGCGAGCGCATGCTCGGCGAGGGCGGCTTCGCCGAACTCGCGACCTAACATTGGCAACACCTGCAGCACTTCGCGCGGTACGCCCGCCTGATAGAGCAGCGCCGCGAAGGCGAGTGCGATACGCGGCGTCGCCTCGGCGGGTTTGGCGACCACGGTGTTGCCGGTGACGAGCGCTGCCACGACTTGTCCCGCAAAAATCGCCAAGGGAAAATTCCACGGACTGATGCAGGCAAATACGCCACGAGCGACGTGATGTAATTCGTTGGTCTCGCCCGTCGGGCCGACGAGCCGTGTCGGGGAGGTTTGCAGACGCCGCGCTTCGGCGGCGTAGTAGCGACAAAAGTCCGCGGTCTCGCGCAGCTCGGCGATGGCGTCCGCCAGCGTCTTGCCAGCTTCGTGCACCAGCAAGGCAATGAATTCGTCGCTGCGGGTCTCGAGTGAGTCGGCGGCGCGTTCGAGACAGCCGGCGCGCTCCTCGACCGGACGACGCTGCCATGGCGCGAATGAAGCGTTTGCGCTCGCAAAAGCCTGAGCAACCGCTGCGGCGCTGGCAAAGGGTGGCAAGGGCGCCAAGGTGCTGCTCTGCAGGATTTGGCGCTGCGCTTCGAGGATCTCGCGACGACCGAGGTCTCGCCCGCTGGAGTTTCGTCGTGCCGTGCCAAAAAGATTGATCGGCAACGGAATGCGTGGGTGGGCAATGGCCTCGGTGCGGCGCCAGGCGTCGACCTCACGCACTGGGTCGATGACGACGTCTTCGATGGGTACGCGCTCGTCCATGAATCGATTGACGAAGGACGTATTGGCGCCGTTCTCCAGCAGGCGACGCACGAGATAGGCGAGCAGATCGGCATGCGGCCCAACCGGGGCGTACACCCGTACGGGCGGAAAATCATTGATCTGGCGCTGCGCCTCGTCATAAAGCAAGGCACCCATGCCGTGCAGGCGCTGGAACTCGAGCGCAGAAGTCGACGACATCGACTCGCGCAGGGCGAGCACGGCGCCGATGGTGTGCGCATTATGCGTGGCGAACTGCGGGCTGATGAGCGGCGCCGCCTCGAGCAGTCGCCGCGCGCAAGCGAGATAGGCGAGATCGGTCGAACACTTGCGGGTATAGACGGGGTAGGCCTCGAGTCCGCGCTCCTGAGCGCGCTTGATTTCGCTATCCCAATAAGCGCCTTTGACAAGCCGTACCGTCATCGGCCGGCGCAGTTCGTGCACCATGGCGGTGAGATGAGTGAGCACGGCGGCTGCGCGGCGACCGTACGCCTGCACCGCAAGTCCGAGCCCAGGCCACGCTCGAGTCTGTGGATCACGTGCCAGCGCTTCGATGAGTTCGAGCGAGAGTTCGAGACGATCCTGTTCTTCGGCATCGATCGTCAGGCCGAGTCCGTGACGCGCAGCAAGGCGCGCAAGCTCCATGGCGCGCGGTAGCAGTCTCGCCAGCGTGCGTTCGCGATGCATCAAAGAATATCGCGGGTCGAGAGCAGAGAGCTTGATGGAGATGGCCTGCTCGCGACCCTGCGCAGCGATCGCTTCTATGGCCTGAGCATAGGCCGCCGTGTATCGCTCGGCATCGACATCCGTGCGCGCGCCTTCGCCCAGCATGTCAAAAGAGGCGAGGGCGAGCGCAGGCTCACGCCGGCCACGCGCCAGCGCCTCGTGGATGTCTCGCCCCACCACGAACTCGCCGCCGATGATCTGCATGGCCCGCCGCAAGGCATTGCGCACGATTGGCTCCGTCGCGCGCTGCGTGAGATTACGCAACCAGCCACCGGTGTCGCTGACGATCTCGCCCGGCAGATCAACGAGGCGTCCGGTGAGCATGAGCCCCCAGGTCGAGGCGTTGACGAACAACGAGTTCGAGCGACCCGCGTGCGCATCCCATTGACCGCTCGCGAGCTTCTCGGCAATTAGCCGGTCGGCCGTGTCATCGTCCGGGATCCGCAGCAGCGCCTCCGCGAGGCACATGAGCGCGATGCCCTCCTGATTCGAGAGGCCAAATTCCTGCAGGAAGGCGTCCAGATAGGGTCGTTCGCCGGCGCGGCGACGGGCGCCTTCGACGAGTCCCCGGGCTGTTCGCAGAGCGGATGCGCGTTCGGGCTCCGTAAGCGCCGGCAGCAAGGCCAGCACGTCGGTCGACTCATCGCGCAGGGGCGGAGAAAGAAAGGTCATATCTCCATTATGTGATGCAGCGCCCGCTCCGGTACAATCGCCGGTATTGTTTCCTTGACAGGTGAGCGATGCAGTCTCTCGGACCTCCGCAGGCAGACCCCTCCACGACCACGAGTCGCAAAGCTTTGCTGATCGCCTTCGAGAACTCGGGTTTTCTCCAACCTTGGATGGCGTTCATCATCGACGTGGCCGTGTTTGCGGGCGGTCTTACGCTCGTACTGATCGACGGCTCTCTCTGGCTCAAGTTTCTGGGTTCGGTGATGGTGACAGTCGGCATCGTGCGCCTGTTTCTGATCGGTCATGACGCATGTCACGGCTCTTTCTTCAAGAGCGCGCTGCTCAATGACATCGTCGGCCGCATTGCCTTCCTGCCGTCGATGACCGCGTTCAGTCTTTGGGATGTGGGGCACAACGTCGCGCACCACGGCTTCAATAACCTCAAGGGCCGCGATCAAGTCTGGGCGCCGTTTTCCAAAGAAGAGTTCGACGCGCTGCCGGGCTATCGACGAGCGCTCGAGCGCATCTATCGCAGTGGCATCGGTTGGGGCCTCTACTATTTCCTCGAGTTGTGGTGGAAGAAACTCTACTTCGCCACCAAGCGGCAGATCGGTGCGAGTCGCGCCAAATATCATTGGGATAGTGCGCTCGTGACGATCGGCATGGTCGCCTGGGTTGCGCTGGTTGCCGTGGTGGCGCGCAGCACCGAGCAGAGTTTCTGGTTGCTGTTGGCGCTCGGGGTGCTGATTCCGTTCGCGCTCTGGAACGTCGTCATGGGCTTCGTGGTATTCGTGCACCACACTCATCCGGCCATCGCTTGGTTCCAGAAGCGCCAAGAGTGGCAAAAATATCGCGCCTATCTCACCGCGACCGTGCAGGTGCGTCTGCCGTTCGGCATCGACCGGGTGATGCACAACATCATGGAGCACAACGCGCATCACTTGAACCCGCGTATTCCCATGTATTCTTTGCGCCGCGCACAGGCCGTGCTGACCGAGCACTTCAACGATCAGTTCCAGGTCTATCGCATGAACTGGAAGACCTATCGGGAGTGCGTGCGCAGCTGCAAGCTCTATGACTTTGCCAATCACGCATGGCTCGACTTCCGCGGCCGCGTGACTTCACAGGTCAAACTGGTAGCCCCGGCAGGCTAAACGCAGCCGGCGGACTGAGTGTCTTAATCGGCGATCACGCGATCGCCGACGGTGAGCCAACCGCCGGCGCCGCGGGCCACGCGGGCATTCTGTCCAAACGTCACGCCCCGCAAGTTCTCGTCGTAACGGAATTCCTGCAGGGCTGTCAGCGGACTCAAACCTTTGCGTCCGGTTGCTTGGTCAATACCGGTCATCACGCAACGCGTGCAGGGTTTGACGAGTCGCAGGTGCACAGTCCCGATGCGCAGGATACGCAGACGATCCTCTTCCCAGGGTTCGGCGCCCTCGAGCACCAGATTCGGTCGAAAGCGATTCATGGGCAGCGCTTCGGGCAGGCGGCGGTTCAGATCCTGCAGCGAGGCGAGCGTACAGACCAAGAGCGGATAGCCGTCGGGAAAATTATCGGATCCGGCAGCCACAATCCGTGCAGGCTCACCAAGCACGCGGCTCGCGAAATCCGCCGCGTCGTCCCCTGCATCGATCGCATCGATGTCGCGCTTCCAGACCGTGACGCGACGGGTGTCGCAAGCCGCGGGTGAGAGGATCTCCGGGGTCGTCAGTGGCAGCGTGCCCGCATGCGGATGAGTGAGCGTGACGCCGCCGTCCCTCGGTGTGGCGGTGAGGCGCGCGAGCAGCGGATGACTGCGCTGTGTAACGAAGCGGCCCGAGGCCGTGATGAACATCCACTCGCGATCACCGAGCAAGCCGCGCGGTCCCACTCTGGCGGTATCGACGTCAACGACTCGCGCCGACTTGAGCGGATAGACGTGCAATGAATGAATGCGTAGCTCGCGACTCACGCCGCGATCATAGCGCCGGTGGACGAGGCGCGAAGGTCCATCGACAATCGAGGTCATGAGTCGCGTGTTGCAGCCCTTACAGGAACTTCATTTCGAGGCCACCGTTCTCGCGGCGCTGCCCGGCGATGCGCTCGAGGATCAGCGACCGCGTCAGGTCCCGAATGTGGCGTACAGCAGGGTGATGCCGACGCCCGTCGCGGCGCCGCGGCTGCTTGCCTGGAGCGACGAGCTTGCGCAGGAACTCGGTATCGAGCGGCCGCCGGTGACGGGCAGGGCGGTCGACATTCTGGCGGGTAATGCACTCGCGCCTGGGATGCGGCCCTATGCGGCGCGCTATGGCGGGCATCAGTTCGGCAACTGGGCGGGGCAGCTCGGTGATGGGCGGGCGATCACCTTGGGCGAGCTGGTCACGAGCGAGGCCGGACGACAGGAATTGCAGTTGAAAGGCGCAGGCATGACGCCCTATTCCCGACACGCCGATGGTCGCGCCGTGCTGCG